>Ga0099825_1000941_pt1 | contig 34850 bp, 20 predicted proteins | sample SiratroredBW_FD_76838 | JGI IMG/M metagenome (GOLD analysis project Ga0099825, IMG submission 76838) | Root nodule microbial communities of legume samples collected from California, USA - Siratro red BW | ecosystem: Host-associated > Plants > Roots > Nodule | place: USA: California | collected...
AGAGAGAGAGAGAGAGAGAGAGAGAGAGAGAGAGGGTAATTAATAGTGTGATGGTAGAGAAATAAAATGAAAAACAATTTTTAAAAATTATTGAATTTAAAAAAAAAATGTTATTGTGTATCATCATAAGTACGAATGTAAATACAACTTACAACCAAGGTTCTATGAACTATTGGAGTAAGGTCAAATACAACAATGATTTTTGAAACAACTATGATTATATTATTTCAGAATTATTTTGAATTTGTTGACCACTTTTAGTGAGAATTTTTAGCATGAATTTTTATTGAAAATCATAATGGTTAGCTATGCATAATTTTTTATATTTTTTCTATTTTGATAAATATCTTTAGTATTCTACTTCGCACTATAACACAAACACAACCATAAAGAAATGATCCAACACCATTTTAAGTAAATATATAATTTACATAATCATATAATTAAAGTCTAAAAATAATGTCAATGTATAAATTACTAAAAGCATAAATAGAGTGTTATAAAAGTTAATTACTATAAAAATTATACAGCTTTGTAATGTGTCGTATTATACATATTTACAAAATATTTTGCTTGCGTGTTTTTTGACGTTATAAATATTTTCAGAATATTTTGCTCACACATTTTTTATGTAGTCTAATGATTTTGGACTTAATAATTGTGATTCACTGAAAAATTAAAACATATTTATATACCTTAATATAAATGTGTAAACAAGTAATAATATAATGTATTAATGTATTGGTGGAGTAGTATTATTTAGTTTGAACTTCTATTTACTCAAACTTTTACAACAGTTAACATTGTTGGTATATGTAGTAACCGCAATTATAATATCTAGTTTCTTAACAAATTGAGATAAATGTTTCTATTACTTTATTTGTCTTAGAACACAACATTGCTTCATCCATAAACTTAAAGTTATAAACCAATAGTAAAACAAACTAAGAATTATTTAAAATTACTAAACAAATATTTTTTTGTTTGTAACTAGTCTAACTAGTGTAAAAGAAGTCAGTTACATTATCACTTTTTTTTATAATTATTTTAAATATGTACAATGACATATTTATAATTATTTAAATATTTTTACGATAGATGTCCTAAAGTCTAACGTAAAGCTGTTTTAAATTTTTATTAGTATCTTTCTTCCTTGCATTTTCGATGCGATTCATTATCTCTTTATTTTCTTGGACGATGATTTCAGAGTGATTGTGAATTTATTTGAAGTCATTTTGATTTAATGTTTCGTTTCGTTTATGTGTCTTATTTTGGATGGTAAACATTTCTGTCCAATTTGAAACATTTGTAGGTAAACATTCATAATTTAAGTTAGTGCTCTAAATATTCATTTTATTTTTGAATTTGATATCATGGTTGTTTTTTAGAATTTCAATCCAATAACAAATGAATGTTCAAGAATATCTTATTCCTCACGATAGAATTACTTTAATTCTTTGCACATGAGTATATATTCGAAAAGTTTAAAAATAAGAATTCATGTTTGAAGTAGACAAGGATTAAATGTAATTTTGTATCAATCAATCAGACTCTAATTGGCATATTAGTTGTTGATAGTTCTTATTACAAAAATATATACTTCAAAATTTGATTGTCTTATTTTATTATTTGTATTATAAAAAAAATAACAGTTGTCCAAGAATAATAAAAATAATAATTAAATTTATGTACACGTTCAACACCCAATTATATAAGCATACGAATATTATGAAAACAAATTCTTTTTTATAAACTAAACTTAAATTATATATTTTAATTTCTTAAATAATAAAATTATAATTATAATTAAATTTTCAACATAACTAAAAAACTTAATTTCCAAAATTCCAAATAACAGTTCTAAAGCCTAATTAAACAAATATTTATCTCAACATGTAAATAACTAAATAATTTATGAGATAAAATTCTAAAATTATAATTCTAAAGTTTAATTTTTAACATGTTAATACTAACCTTAAAAGTTTAAGACTACAAGTATCTAAAATATGTGAATAAAATATTTAATATAATTTAATATAAAAAATATATAAAAGTCTAATTATGCCAGTAGCAAATTACAAGCATGAACTAAAGGATAATAACGAACAAAAACTAGTAACTCCATGAACTATTCTCTTATTTTTGTGTGAATATATTGAAAGAGATATAATAATAATGACATATAATAATTGTGGTCTTTTTTGTTTGAATTAAGGAGAGAGTGAAAAATGAAAGAAAATTAATTTCATAACATTCTTATGTATAATGAGCTTTCAGTAGTCTTTAACTCTCATATATATAACTTCAGTTTGGTGCAATCGTTATAGTTAAATTTAAATTGATTATAAAAATAAGCCTACCTTGTTCTTTTAAAACAATAACTTCTTTATAATCATCATCTAAAAGTATCTAGATGAAAATGTAATTAAAAACTTAATATGGTTAATTTAAGATTAAATATAAATAAATTAAAAATTCAAAACTACATGAATGTGTTTTCCCAACACTAATCGGATTAAATTTTAATTTTTCATGCTCGTCGCTTTTAAATTTGTTTCACCCTTAACAAGGATTGAAATACTCAAATCTATTCCTAGAATGTTTGTTTGGAAAAGAGCAAAATTTTCTCATATTATGAGGTATAATATTTTAATCCTTACATTTAAAAACAGTTATGATTCTTCAAAATTTATGTATATGTTTTATTGAAATATGTTAATGAATATCTTTTTTTCGTTTATCTTTTTTTTTTTAAAATGTTCAATTACAAAATTATATAAAGTGCGCATTTTATTTTCTAACGAAAATATTAAAAAAAGGGGCACCCATCTGAATAATTTTTCCTAGGATTGAAGAGGTCCCTTATGGATGTGATTTGTTTCTTTTGAAAGATTTGATGGGATCATAATTCCTAGATTATCTAATCTTTTCTTCAGACCCTACCTAATACATACATATGAATTAAAATATTTTTTTTTTATTCTGCAATGTTTGAGACAAATTTGATTTTACTTACATCACTTTGACCAGTTACTTAACTGGGATTGATTATAACTCAAACAAAAGTAAATCTACTGTATAAAGACTAACTAATTTTTACTGTATAAAAGTACTCTAAAAACCTTATTGAATAAAAAGCATATTATATCTAATATAAATTTGATATTTGTGACACACATACATCTGTCATTTGTTTTGTCATACATATTCATTTAAGTCATGTTTGACATATCATTTTAATTAGTTTCTATTTTTTTTAACAGTTACTTACAAACAAACATCTTTTATTAATTAAAACAACGTTGCTTTATTTCTTTAAATTAAATATTAAAATAACAAAATCAATTCAGAAATACTTAAACAACAACGATAACAATCGTGTAGTTTTCTTTGACGATAAAATCAAACAGTAAATATTCAATTAAAAAATTTAAATATTTTAAGCATTCAATAAAAATTTTAATTAAACTTAGTTCGAACTTTAATCCAATCAAATATAAATGTCAAAAATTGTAATTTTCTTGAACCCGTATATATGTGAAATGGTAGGTATATGGATACATATTAAAATCAAACATATTTTCTGAATCAAATAAAACGATGAAATTTTGTGAGAATTTTATCAAAAACATTGTGTAAACCTAATCTACGAACAAAGAAAAAACATCAGTTTACAAATTTAAACAAATATTTGAGCAAAAAAATTGTATATATAGAGAATAAACTTTGACATTTAAAAGTTCTCATAAATTAAAAATTTGCAATTTTTCATTTGATTTAACTATGAAAGGAAGGGTTTAGAATAGGTAGTTTCAGAAATTCAGAAATTAAAAATAAAGAATTTTGGCAGATAGAAATGAAAAGGTAAAATTGAAGAAGCTAAAAGTGTCTATGAAAAAGGTTTTACAAGAAGAGGTGTGACTTGTAGCAGAGGATCAAAGCCGCAAGACTGAAAAGTGAAAGATAGCTGTGAACCTATAACGTAAGATACTGTGTAATTATGTGTATCTCTGATACACTCACAAAACTATAAACAAAAACAATTATCAGAACAAAAAATGAATGAAAATACAATAAGACGCCAACAGAAACAGTAAAATACAATTAATGATGAATCATGTCAAAGCACTGAAACATTATAAAAATGAAAAATCATTAGTTCTTCGGAGCACAACAAGGCCGATCCTTCTTCTCTCTCTCGTAGTCCTCTTCCTTTCACTTTAATCCAACAATAATAATTATTCACCAAAAAAAAACGTTGAACAGATACCATCATCATTCATCATCAGGAATTCCAAGGTGGGTTCCCTTCATTTTCTCCCAGTATTTCGTAGCATCAGTGAAACAACAAAACTTTCTTTATTGGTTTTTGCAATTAATCTTCTTGAGATTAGATTTGCTATTCTCTTTTTTTATTGGATTGGGCATCCATCAGGGGGTTGCTAGGTTGGTGTCAAATTAGTCTTTTGCTTGTCAAAGTGTGCTGCTTTGACTTTTTGCACTTTTTATCTGCTTGCAAATTATCGTTTTTCGTGAGTTTAGCTTGTGGGCACACTGGATTGTTCCGAAGTTGGTTTTTTAGTAGCTTGAGCTGCTACAGTTGAGTGTTTTCTTCTTCAAAGGTTTCAGATTTGTTTTCTGTTAGTATCCCAGAAAGTCAGGAATTCTCTAGATTTGAATTGTTTCAACTTTGTCTTTTGAGTCTGCTGGTTATCCTTCATGGGCAAAAGCATGTGAAGAGTTTCTTTTGCAACCAATGTTTTGATTTAGAGTCGTTTTGCTACTCTGCTTCCAGTAAAGCAAAGACTGTGTTTTTTATTCCGTGAATTATTTTGGTGGTGGGTTTCAGGTCTTGAATTTTGTTGGGCTGCAAGGTTATTATTTGAATATGATGGTGTGTGTGGAGTAGAGCCTGTGTTTGTGTAGAAGATGAGAAGGGAACAGCAAGAGGGATGCCGAGCTTCAACTCACAGTTGCCCAATTCCAATGCATGGTATATTTCTTCTTAGTATTAGATTTAATAATCTAGGTAGCCTTCATAAATTTTAAATCTGTCCCATTTTATGAAATAATGCTGTATAGTTTCCCCATTCTAAATTTCTTTCCTTTATTGGATATTTGGATCATTTTCCCAGCAACAATAGGACATTCACTATAAGGGGAAAAAAACCATCTCGGATCACTAGTCTATTGCAATGTTCCAGTTTTTTATTTTTTGAATCCGTCAAGTTTAGAAGACTTAGGTTTATGTGTTTTTTGTCTGAAAAGAAGGACCTGAGCTGACTTGTTCTTCTCTGTTAGCTGAATCTGATATATGGTTTTCTTTTTCAGCTATACAGAGGGAAGCACAGTTGATTCTTTTCGTGTGTCTGACTTTGATCAATCAGTTGGATATCGCATAGAGGATGCTGTTGCCTTGAGTGGAAGTAAGTATTCTTATTGTTGGAGATTCTGCATTGCTTAGTGATATATTGTATATAATATAAGAGACTGGCAATTACTCTCACTCCATGAGCTAGCTTTTGGGTTTGAATTAGGTTCTAGCCCAATTTTAAGATGGTATCATAATCTATTACAGGTTGTTGTTTGGCCTTTTAGGACACTTGTTATTAGATTGTTACTGTATATCACCTACAAATTTTAGTCTTGAAAACTTTATGTTCAAGATGTCTAACCCGAGTGTGTTAGAGATCTAACACTGATTATTGAGACGGGTGTTTAACAGATTTTATGTTGAGTAGTAATCCTCATTTCATGAATTAGCCTAAATCCAAATTCTTAGACTTATCATTAAACTTGAAGAACTGTGCGTGTAAATGTGGCTTATTGTTTGTCTAAATGATGTATATTGTAGGTAAAAGTTTGTGGGACAGAAATTGTTAATATTATTAAGAAGTACCGTAGAAAGCTATTTAGAGAGAATAGCCATTTAATTTTACTTAATGAAAATTTCTTCTTAAACTTATGTAACATTACTCAAATAACTTCATTTACTAATGTTATCCCCGAGATTGGTCAAACTTGATTTTGTGCATTAAACATTTGCTTTGAGCATTCCCTTACATTCAAAGCAATATTTTGCACGAAATCAAAACATACAAACCCTTCCTTGACTAATTCACTGTTCTACCTCCATTTCAAAGGATATTTCGCTAGGGTCAAACCAATATTGCTATGTACGTGAAAATAGCAAATACTTGTCAGGAATGAGGATATGCTATTGTCTTCTCTGCTCAAGCAAAAGCTAGCACCACCTTAGTATATGATAGAGTATATAATTAGTGTAGTATTACTATAGTGTTGTATATGCTTCTGTTATGAAGATAGCGGTAGTGGTTCATTGGTGAGTATTGTTCCTATATTTGTAGTTTCTAATTACTATAAAACCAACATCATAGCACGTTGTTTCAGTATAATTCATTTTGGATATCAAATTACTATTATTAAATTATCTTATTTTGGTGAAAAATAAAAATAAATCGGATGTGATACCAACTTCACGAAGCAAAATCAGTTGTGAAAGATTGCAAGTCTCCAATCTCGTGGTTGTAATATGGATATCAAAAACAAAAGGTGTTTCTGATAAGTTGGTTTTTTTAGTGTTGAGCTTGATTTAAATCCACATTCTAAGATGGTTTCAGAGTTTATCCCAATATTTATTACTGCACCTATTGTGTCACTTGCTGTTAACTTGCTTTTGGACTACCTATAAATATTTAGTTCTAAGAGGGTAAAGGATGGTGCATTGTGTAAAAAGTATTTCGTTAAAGGTATATTGTCAATAAGTCTAACATGTTTCTTAAAATTAAAATACCTCTTCTCACTTCTCAATGATCTTTATTTTAATTCTCCCTATTTTATAACAATCCTTTTGTTAGCAAAATTTTATTGGATTATACAGTTGTTGATACCCGTCAGTGTAAGTTCTCATAATCTCACCAATTGCATGACAATGATAGCATTGATAACACACAGAGAAGTGCTGTGAAAGATAAAAATAAGAGTAGTAATACTTCCACAGATGCACACATGCTAAAATATTTACTGGGCTTTTACTTGGGTAAAGAACAGATATCTAAGTTTATAATCTGACTAATCTATTCTTGGTAAAATATAGTCTTTTGTCCACCTTTTCGTTCTCTAATAATGTTATCTGACTCAATTTTTGACTCACTTAAAGTAACTAGCCAACCAATTTCTCGAGGTCCAGTTCAACTTGGTTCCTTTGATAATGTGAGTTTTTCTAGTTCTATTATCTATTAAACATTCAGCTTGGTAAATTAGGTGATTGCTGGCTACTTAAAACATAACTCTCTTATTTTACATTTCTTTTCTTTTCTCTTGTCAATTTAGTTGCCAACTTCACTTGACAAAAGCCCATTAACAAACCAAACAGAGCGGCAAAGCTTGCAATTCCAAAAGGTTCACCCATCAAATTTGGTTACTGGTGATACAGAACACCAGGAAGAGTTTGCCATGGCTGATGCTAGTCCTAGAACTGATATTTCTACAGATGCTGACACTGACGATAAGAATCCACAGGTGAAGTTTCTTTTTACCTTCTATGCCATTTTCATTCTGTTCTTTTAAAGTAAGGGTTATTTAGTCGACATTCCTTATAATCTGACATTTGCACATTCCATGTGTACAGTTTGATAGAAGTCAGGCCCTTGTTGTTGTGCCTTCTGACTCCAGTGACAGATCAAAGGATAGAACAGATCAGAAGGTAAAGTATATTTCGAAGAGTAAATGACCATATGGGTCCCTCCAATTATATATAACATCAAATTGGCCGTCTTAATATGCAACATCTAGTTCATCCTTAAAGAACTAAATGATGCCACCAATAAACATTGTACTACCAATATTGATGTCAATTTATAGATGGAGGACCACAGTAATATTGTGTATACCATTTAAGAACCAAACTAAATGTTTACTCTTTTTAAATTATTTTGCGGTTAATATCTAAAATTTTAGACCAATATTTGTTACATGATCATTGGTTAATTTATTGCAGACTCTCCGCAGGCTTGCTCAGAATCGTGAGGCTGCAAGAAAAAGCCGACTGAGAAAGAAAGTAGGAATATGTACTTTTTTGTTAATATTTGTTGTTACAAGTGATTATCTGTTTTCTTCTTTCTCCATATAAATATTGGTATGGCTTCATTGTAACTCATACAGACTATATATTCTCATCTGTGGTTGTATGTATTTGAATGATCAGTTTGGTCGAAAGATTATGTAGGCCTGCTTGCAAACTGAGAGTGCCATGGACATTGATTACGTTCAAGTGATAGTTAATGCATTTTTTAATAGAAAAATCAATTTGTCAAAGGGAAAGGTGGAAAGAACATCTAGAGGTAGAATAAGATATCCTCCAAAATGGAAAATTGTAGGTAAAACAAGGAATATGAAAATAATCAAGAATTCAGCTAGACTGCTCCTGGCTGTCTGTGCTTAATTTTCCCACCGGCTTCTCAACAATGCAGCTGAAGTATACTTCTTTTTATGGTGAGAAAATTCACACAAATGTGTACAACTTTCTTTGAGCTCTGACTAATCGAAACATATATTTTGGTAATTAGATACTGTGATTACTACATTCAATACCCTCTGTAATGTTATATCATGGCAGTTATCTGGATGTTTCTTCGTAACTGCATTTGGAAGGGAATCTGTAAAATTATAAATATGGATGTTCAACCTTTATAGAATAGAGTGCTTTGGAATAGTAATTAGTTATTTGTAATGAGTATGGGTTGTAGTGGAACCCTCTGATACTTGTACGTTTTTATTTGTTTGATCTGTTTGATAGATTTTAGAAATAATTATGTTTTCATCACCCCACTTGGTCATTAAAATGCAAGACTTGATACCAAAATGTTGTTGCTCCACAGGCTTATGTTCAACAGCTGGAAAGTAGTCGTTTAAAGCTGACCCAACTGGAGCAAGAGCTTCAGCGAGCTAGGCAGCAGGTAGGGTGCAATTATTCCTTGGAATTGGTTTATGTTCTACTTTTTTGTGAAAACTTTGCCAACCTATGCTCATATTCAATTTAAACTCAAATCTCTGGTTTATTCCTGCAGGGAGTCTTTGTATCAGGTTCAGGTGATCAAGCGCATTCAATGAGTGGAAACGGTATCTTTTTTTCTAAAATATGTTATTCATTCTACTAGCTTTAATATCAAAATATCTATAATTTGTGCCTTATGTAGTACCAAACTATTTCAGGAATGTTTAAATTTCTCATCTGTTACATGAGATAATCCATAACTATGTTTTTTTACAGGGGCCATGGCATTTGATGTAGAATATGCAAGGTGGCTGGAAGAGCAGAATCGACAAATGAATGAGCTAAGAGCAGCTGTAAATTCTCACGCAGGTGATACAGAACTCTGCATGATTATCGATGGTGTAATGGCTCATTATGATGAGATATTTAAGCTGAAGGCCAATGCAGCTAAGGCTGATGTCTTCCATTTGTTGTCTGGCATGTGGAAAACACCAGCTGAGAGGTGTTTCCTATGGCTTGGTGGTTTTCGGTCATCTGAACTCCTCAAGGTCAGCTGATTGTGACCCTTTAGTTTATTGTTCTAATGGTTTGTTGAAAGATATTATGGCTTTTCTAAGCACCAGTTTTTCATTGTAATTTTAAACTATTGGAGAGAGAGAGACATTGAGTTGAGACCTTGTATTTCTGAGACAACATGGATACTTTATTTATATTGAGAAGATGAAATCAATACAATAAATAGAAGAAATTTGATTTCATCTGACAATTTTTTATTATATAGGATCTGCTCCTTATTTCTATAATTATAATAGTAATGTATAGATAAAAATCTCCTACAGTTTTTTTTTTGGAATATTATAAGATACCGAACTTGTCTTAACCTGAAAGTTAGGTAAAAGAGAATACATGCATTAAGGCTTGACATTTTTCATCTATAATTATGGTTGCTTTCTGACATTGCTGGTTGATGTAGAATTTAAAATGTTGGACTTAGGATTCTTATTATTGTGCTAGGAGTTTTATGATGTTAGGACTTTAAGACTGTTAATATATTTGTATTACACTTGCTAGAATATTAGTATAAATTTGTTTGTTTACATACTCCGCCAATAACCAATCATTATATCATCATATTTGTATCATTCAGATTCCTATTACTCTCTTCTGTCCTTTTATATATGTTTCACATATTAGCTTGTCACTGGATGTTTCTTCAGAATTTAGTTTGATTGTCCCAAATGAGTATTTTGGTCATCTCTTCAAATTTTAGTTCTTGAATAGGGTCCATAGAGGTGTGAAGTCATTGTATGATAAAGTGAATTTTTATTTGTGAGGTCTAGAGGCACTTAGTAGTTTGACTAGAGTGGCATGAATTTGGTTGCAGCTGCTGGTAAATCAGTTGGAACCTCTGACGGAGCAGCAGTTAGTGGGTATCACCAACTTGCAGCAATCTTCTCAACAGGCAGAAGATGCATTGTCTCAGGGCATGGAAGCATTGCAGCAGTCCCTTTCGGAGACATTATCCACAGGATCACTTGGCTCCTCTGGCTCATCAGGGAATGTGGCTAATTACATGGGCCAAATGGCTATGGCCATGGGCAAATTAGGGACCCTTGAGGGGTTCATTAAGCAGGTAAACTCTTCTTACTCACATATGAACAATCAATTGAAGTGAGTTGTTAATTTGTGTGGTGGTGATTTGAAGGCTGACAATTTGCGGCAACAAACACTGCAACAAATTCATCGGATATTGACAACTCGGCAATCGGCTCGTGCACTGCTTGCAATACATGACTACTTTTCTAGGCTGCGTGCTCTCAGCTCTCTTTGGCTTGCTCGCCCAAGAGACTGACTCATTAGTCTTACTCATGTTACTTTTTCACTAAGTTTAATCTGCAAACTCAGTTCTGTATTTTGTTTATTACTAATGTAACAACATTGTCCATTGTAACTCACTTTAAGAGATTACATTATTTTACACAAAATACTTGGAAGTGCTTGGTCTCAAATTTACTTCTTTTTAATATTTATACTTTTATTCTTCACTAATTATTGGAAAATAAATATCTAAAAAAATATGTTTTATTTCATTTATATTTATAAGGCAAACGTTACCTAGTATCATATGTAATAGACTAACAAAATACTAAATACTTTTAGAAAACGACAGCCACCTGTTCCTTAAATTATTCTAATATTGTTCAAACCTGTTACTTCCCTGTCCCTGTTTCTGTGGAATGGATCTAGAATATTTTTCTTGTCACATGTTTTAAGATCATAAAATTTAACAGTGTAAAAGTAAATTGAGGCCATGTAACTTTGTTTTATTAGTTAAAAATTTATTTAATTTTTCTGGCTGGATTTGATAAATAAATCTATTATAAGATTTTGGGAGTGTTATAAATGGTAACAATTGATCTTGGGAATCCTCACATGCCCAGAACGCATGCATAACATCGCACGTCCTTTCTCTTTGGAAACACCCAACAAAGAAAAAGGAAAACGATAGAATCTAAATCAAGTTTTCAGGGATTGTCCAAAATTTGCAATACCCAATACTCATTCCTCAGTGTGACCCATTCACAATTGGTGAATCTCACTGTTTCCCCGTTGAATTGGATCACCCCATCGTGAATTTAGTAATTTGTTATTATTATTATTATTATTTAGGGTTTAGATTAGGATTATTAAAAAATTGGGAGAATGACGATAACGAGAATGCAATCGGCGCCAGGAAGCTCAGGGTATTTGGATTTGTATCCTGACCGAAAAATCTCGTTTTTTAAGAATCCTTATATTCTGGGACTCACTGCTGTCGCTGGCATTGGTGGCATGCTTTTTGGCTACGACACTGGTACCTCATTTCTCCATTATTCTAATATTGTGCTTTTCGTTTTCTTACTAGGCTTTCATAGCTTTTCAAATTATTTATACAATAACTCCTGTCCACCTTTTCAGCATTTTTTGTTGTGCTTAATTCATCACTTTTCTAATTTGTCTTCCATGGTTCTTGTACCAAGTTTGCTTCCACTTTTGTTATGTGTCAATTTTGTTGTATACATTTTTTTAATTCTGATACTGTAGGAATCACTCATATGATTTTGTCCATATCTCTTCCACATATTCCTACTGAATAAGCATCCTCAATGATAAGAAGTTCATCCAAGTTGGCTCAATTTTTTAAGTGCACAACTTGATACCAACCAACAAGTACATTTTATGCATCGCTTACATTTTTAATTTAAATCAAGATAAAAATAACTTTCAAATTTAATTGTTATATATTGACATTCTGAATTTTGTTCTACTACCAACTAATCATAACTCATCATTGATACTGAATATAATTTTTTTTATACAGTTAACTAATTAAAAGAAAATTGTAATCGGTTTTAAAGTAGTCATTATAAAAATTAAAATTATAATGTTACGTTATTCTAATTTAAAATGTCTAAAAAATTAAAAATAATAATGGCAGAGTTTAAATAGTTAAGATTTGATAGTAAAATTAAAAGAAAAATAAAGCTGATGTGGAGAGCTTACAATTTTAGTGTGAATGCAATTTTAATGAAAAAAAACTTAAATAGTAATGAAAATTAAAAAAAAAATGATAATTTGAAAAATATGTATTGGATACATATGTGTACTAAAGTGTAAATTGTTATCATTTACAAGTTTTATGGCTTCTAATTACTACAATTAAATCTACAAGCAAATGTTCCTACTGACTTAGGATTATAGAAAATTGTACGTTATTGGCCACATCACTTTGATTAGTCAAGAAGGCCTTTCTTCATTCACTTGCTAATTGCCAAAATAATGTTAGTCGAATCTCAATGTTCGGAAATGGAATTGAATTCTCAATTACATTAGATGTAGTGTGGCTGACTATGTTTTTGAAAACGTCCTTGTCCCCTATCTTAATGTCCAAGTTATTTTCTTTGTAGCTGCGTAACATTCATTTTGTCACAGGTGTGATATCAGGAGCACTTTTATATATTAAAGATGATTTTGAACCGGTTAGACAAAGTAATTTTCTTCAGGTACGATTAATCCTTGTGATCTTCCGAGGTAATTGAATTCAGACTTTACAAGCAGACATTCATGTATGATGTATATGATATGATGTGATGTGCAGCTATTTACAAGTTAAACTAAGTGTTGGATTTATAATTTAAGGTTATAGAGATCCATAACTGAATCAGAAGCAACAATTATGGAGTAATTAGGAGTTTATGCCTTTGATTGCATGTAAATGAATTGGCAGGAAACAATAGTGAGCATGGCAATTGCTGGTGCAATAGTTGGAGCAGCAGCAGGTGGATGGATAAATGATGCTTATGGACGAAAGAAGGCCACTCTGATTGCTGATGTGATATTTATTTTAGGAGCAATTGCCATGGCAGCTGCAGCAGATCCTACTGTTCTCATTTTGGGACGTTTTTTGGTTGGTTTGGGTGTGGGTGTTGCATCTGTTACGGCTCCTGTGTACATTGCAGAAGCATCACCATCCGAAATAAGGGGTTCATTAGTGAGCTCAAATGTTCTCATGATAACTGGTGGACAGTTTCTTTCCTACATCGTAAATCTTGCTTTTACACGGGTAAATAATCAATTACTTTCAACTTATGTTCTGATCCTTTGCATTGTGTTCGAATCACTCACAACATACAAGTTTTTACTCAATAACCAGCTAGAATAGAATATAGTTTTCTTTGTGCTACTCTATTCAACCAGGTTCCCGGGACATGGCGATGGATGCTGGGAGTTTCAGCTTTGCCAGCGGTGATTCAGTTTTTTCTCATGCTTTTTCTACCCGAATCCCCAAGATGGCTCTTTATGAAGGTTCAAACAGCTGGAACATTCCTCTGCTCTTCTCAGTAGTTGTGATGTGTTATTTTGTGATCTTGTGCATTCCATGTGCAGAACAGAAAGAACGAAGCTGTTGATGTGCTTTCCAAGATCTATGACATCGATCGCTTGGAGGATGAAGTTGATTTCTTAACGGCTTTGTCAGAGCAAGATCGCCAGAGAAGGAAGAACATAAAATTTGGGGATGTTTTTAAATCAAAAGAAGTCAAACTGGCATTCCTTGTTGGAGCTGGGCTTCAGGTAAAATAAAATATATTAACTTGGAGGCTCTATCAGAAGCAAAGAAAAGCCATTTTACTTTACCAACCTTTCGGATGGTAGTAGATGTGAAGAAGAGTCTCTTGTTAACATTTCTCTTTTGATTAATATTTTAAGCCTGCCACTGTATGATAGCATTCACCAATTCATCTCTCTATTTTCATTCTAAGAAGTATCACCTTTTGTGATGTCTTGTTCCTGATGAATGAAATCCACCATCTGTGACAAGTCTTTTCTTACAGTTTAATTGTTATCAATTCTTGAATTCATGCTAGAATAAGTTAGACAATTAAAATTAGAAAGCCTTCCAATTTTTTCTTCTTTGAAAGTGTGGATGTAAATTGTAAAGTTAATATATTAACATCACTGCATTCCATTACATGACATGCATGCAAGTGAAATATGCTTTCTAACATGATTGTGCAGGCTTTCCAGCAGTTCATTGGTATAAATACAGTGATGTACTATAGTCCAACAATTGTCCAAATGGCTGGCTTCCACTCTAACGAGTTGGCTCTTCTGCTGTCCCTTTTAGTTGCTGGCATGAATGCCACTGGAACAATTCTTGGCATATACCTAATAGATCATGCAGGGCGCAAGAAGTTGGCTCTTTCTAGCTTAGGAGGGGTATTTGCATCTTTGATCATCTTGTCTGTGTCATTTTTCAACCAATCATCAAATGAACTGTATGGATGGCTTGCTGTGTTGGGTTTAGTCCTATACATTGCTTTTTTCTCCCCAGGGATGGGGCCTGTGCCATGGACTATGAACTCAGAGATATATCCTGAGGAATATAGAGGAATCTGTGGGGGCATGTCAGCCACTGTGTGTTGGGTTTCAAATTTGATTGTGTCTCAGAGCTTTCTTTCAGTTGCAGAAGCCATAGGGACAGGTTCCACTTTCTTGATTCTTGCTGGTATTACAGTCATTGCCTTTCTATTTGTGCTACTATATGTTCCAGAGACAAAAGGATTGACCTTTGATGAAGTAGAACTGATATGGAAGGAGAGAGCATGGGGCAAGAACACTGACTCACAGAACCTTCTTGCTGAGGGAAGTCAAAATCAATCTTAGGAGTGAGGGATCAAAATAAATCTGTAGTGTCATTAGAAGAAAGCTGTTTCATCAGTGCACGTGAAATAAAGACAAAAAGCATTTGAAATAATTAAAAGACAACTTTTATTTAAAGTTTGTTTTAATTAACATTGATAATTTTATTGTTAACATTGAAAAGTTTAATCAGGAACATCTTTAGCCTAAAATCTTCACTTGTTTTATTTAGTTTTTACAAGATGATGTACTAAGATTGCATTAAAGATAAACAACTTGGAGGATCACCAGTTATGGTAGAAAAACTCATGAATATAATATCTCAAGAAGAATTATTATTTTATATCCTTAAATTCTTAACACTTTAAAAATTAAATTTGTGGGATCAACAAAAGAGTTACTTTAGATTGCATAATAAGATCTACCATTAGAATATAAAAATAAATAAATTAGATCTTGTATTTTATATCTGTCAAAATATAATGTAAGAACTCAATATAATACATTTCCTAAAAATGTTCTAAAATTGAAGTTATTAAACATATAAGTAAGGTAATAATTCCTCACATGTGATATTATAAAAAAAAAAAAAAGAGTTAAACTAAATTGTTAATGTGTGATTTGGATTGAGATTTTATTTTATTTAAAATTTGATTTTTAAAAAAAGTTTAGCCAAAGAGCCGTTGGAGTTAGTTTATAATTAATTAATTTAACTTATTGAAAGCTCATTCCAAGACTTGAAATTATCTTATAAGCTTTCATCAACTTATTTTCATATGTTTTATAACATGGCTTATGAAAGTCATGCCAGGGAAATAATTTGACCCTGAATCGAATTCTCCAGTAACAAAATGGGCTCCCTCTCCCTTTTCAAAATGGGAAAAAATAAATAAATAAATTGACACATTAATATCAGATAATAGTGTGTTAAAAGAGAGAATGTAAAAAAATAAAAAAATAAAAAGGGAGAGAGAGAGAAATTGTAAGATAAATATTATAAAAAATAAAGTCTAAAAGATAAAAATTATTTTTATTGATTGGTGAGGAGAAGATAACTAAAAATTTTACCTTCCACACGTTTATTTTTTTTGCCCTACAGCACATGCACATGTGTTTGTATAATTATAACAAATTATTACGAAATTATATTCCTGGATTGTATGAATATTGGTATATAATATTACAAATTAACATGCTTTTATTCATTATCACAATTTTCATATGTATTTTATCTTAAAAAAATATAACTTTATATTTTTGATTAAATAAAGTCATATTAAATATAGTACAAATAAAATGAGAGAATTTTTCTTTTATAGATTCCTGAACTAATTTTCAATATAATATTGTGAATCACAATAGAATATTTGTTCTCTTATATATTATTACTTTAGAATTCTTTCACGTTATATAATAACTTTTTTTCATTTAAGATATTTTTTCAACATTTTAAATTATTTCTTAGTTTATTTATTACATTATGATTTAATATAGAATTAAAGTCTTTTTAAACTTAAAAAAAGTTTTACAAACAGCATTAATAATTTTAATAGGTGAAATTGTTACAGCCTAGTAGTTTAATGTAAAAGAGAAAAGGAAGTAAGTAGATTTGATAGAAAGAAGAGTTCAATGTTTAAACTGAGATGGTTTAGTGTTGAAAGTGGATTAGAGTGGGGAAGGTGCATGAGTAGTGTCAGAGTCAGATGATAAGAACAGCGAAGAGATAATTGGAAATAACAATATAAGAAGTGGACCCACCAAACAACAACATGCCATGGATTGGAATGTCGAATGAATTCTAAGTGTTTGTGATTTGGTCTCACCCTCATCTGGGTGGATCAAGTTTCAACCTTTTTGGGCACAGCAAGCACGCCAACATGACCATCACCACGATACCCCATTCCATTCCGGGAAGCTCAGGGTATCTGGACATATACCCAGAGAGGAAAGTCTCCGTCTTTAAAAACCCTTCCATTCTAGGACTCACTGCTGTGGCTAGCATTGGTGGATTGCTCTTTGGCTACGACACAGGTACCTTCTTCCACATCAATTTATTCTCATCTTATTTTTGGATATGTTTTTTCTTCACCCCAGAATCACCTTTTATTGCATTGCAGGTGTTATATCAGGGGCCCTTCTCTATATTAAAGATGACTTTGAGGCCGTCAGAGACAGCAATTTTCTACAGGTACTATACCAATACATATCTCCTTATTCAATCTTTTTCTCAGTCCTATAGGTACTCCTACATTTTGAATGAAACCTCAGGGTGGTTATGTATAACAAAATGAAATTTATATATGAAATTCAAATGGGTGAATTCTCATTGGATCTGTCTAATTGTATTGAGTTGCAGGAAACAATTGTGAGCATGGCAGTGGCGGGTGCAATTGTTGGGGCAGCAGCAGGTGGTTGGATTAATGATGCTTATGGAAGAAAGAAGGCAACCATCATTGCAGATGTAATCTTTACCCTGGGAGCAATTGTCATGGCGGCTGCACCGGATCCTTATGTTCTCATACTTGGCCGTGTTTTTGTTGGTTTAGGTGTGGGCATAGCTTCTGTTACTGCTCCTGTTTATATTGCAGAATTGTCACCTTCAGAAATAAGGGGAGCATTAGTAAGCACAAATGTGCTCATGATAACTGGTGGACAGTTTCTTTCCTATCTCATAAATCTTGCTTTTACACAGGTTCTTTTTCCATTCTTTGTTTTTATCCACTTCTCATGAAATAGCAATAATATCAATTATCCAGCGCAGTTTTGTTTCCGATTTAACAAGTTCATGCACAATAAAGGGTAAAATTCAGTTTCTTCCGTGTGAGTTGGAGATTTTTCCACCAATGATTTGAACTCCATCACTCCTCTTTTCACTTTTCTCCAATATAGTTAGTATTTCTTCTTGTTTACCACGTACATTTCTAATGGAATCAACATGTGAAATCGTGGACATCTCTAACCCCCTCAATATACAGAAAAAGAAAATAGGCATAGCAGAGTCCACTACGGGGGAAATGTTTTAGCTCAAAATATCATGTTCTTGTTTCTGAGTTGAGGGTATTGTTTCAATGACTGCCCGTATTCTTAATCAAGCAGGTCCCAGGAACGTGGAGGTGGATGTTGGGAGTTTCGGGTGTGCCAGCAGTAGTTCAGTTTTTGCTTATGCTCTTACTGCCTGAATCCCCCAGATGGCTCTTTATAAAGGTTGTATAATTGTTTTATGTCTAGGTTCGAAACCTATTTCGTTTATATAAATCTTTTGTTTCATGCTCAGAATAGGGAAGAGGAAGCTATTACTGTGCTAGCTAAGATCTATGACTTTGCTCGTTTAGAGGATGAAGTTAATTTACTTACTGCTCAGTCAGAGAGAGACCACCAAAGAAGGGATAATGTCAGATATCGGGATGTTTTCAAATCAAAAGAAATTAGACTCGCATTTCTTGCTGGAGCCGGACTGCAGGTAAGAAAAACTTTATATTTAGAGGCAATGTGGTGTCAAAAGAGACTTATGACTACATTAGTCAGTATCCTTAGTCTTGTATGGTCCTTTATTTCTTTTTTCCCAAAATAGAAAAAGCAAAAGGAAAGAATAAATTAATATGCTTTCAATAGTTTATATTGCTACAATGAATTGTTTGATGCGGGAGAAAATGGGATGTCATCTTTGTGGTTTCATTATTCTTTGGTTGTTGGCAGTTATTCAATGCAATGGATCAGTCGTGACATATTGAGAGATTATGTTCTTACTTTGAGCATGCAAAATGAAATGTGTTCTTATATGATCCAATAATTGTACAGGCATTTCAGCAACTGACAGGCATCAACACAGTGATGTACTACAGCCCAACAATTGTCCAAATGGCTGGCTTTCACTCCAACGAGTTGGCTCTTCTTCTCTCTCTCATAGTTGCTGGTATGAATGCCGCCGGAACAGTTCTTGGCATTTACCTTATTGATCATGCAGGGAGGAGAAAATTGGCTCTATTTAGCTTAGGAGGGGTAATAGCATCTCTGGTGATCTTGGCCTTGTCATTCTTTAACCAATCATCTGGGAGTGGTTTGTATGGGTGGCTTGCAGTTGTTGGTTTGGCGCTATACATTGCTTTCTTCGCCCCAGGGATGGGACCTGTGCCTTGGACGGTTAACTCAGAAGTATACCCTGAAGAATACCGAGGGTTATGTGGAGGCATGTCTGCTACTGTGAATTGGGTCTCAAATCTCATTGTGGCACAGTCATTTCTGTCGGTTGCTGCAGCTGTAGGCACTGGTCCTACTTTCTTAATTATTGCCATTATTGCTGTGCTTGCCTTTGTGTTTGTGCTTGTCTATGTTCCTGAAACCAAAGGGTTGACGTTTGATGAAGTGGAGCTGTTATGGAAGCATAGAGCTTGGGGCAACAACCCTGAATCTGCTCAAACCCTTCTTCACAATGCAAATCATTCCTAGTAATGCAAAACCATCTACCACGGTTCTTGTCTATATATATATCGTTGTGCAATGATTCAGTATATGCTACACTCATAGTATACATTATTTTTTACACTGTATATTAGTTTTGATGCCACAAGTTGTAATGCATTATTTTCTTTCTATGGCAACCTAAAGAAAAGAGGATTCTTTTGTGTTAAAAGTGTTGCTGTATGACAACATAAGATGGTGCCTCTTTTGTTCGTGTGCGTCGATAGTAATATACGAATACGATAATAGGGTCATATAATGGACCTTGTCCATTTGGGACGCGTAATGGATGACGTCATCAAGTGAAGTAGTTATTTAATAAAAACACTTGGAACACGTTGCACTCTTCTCCTGGTTAGGATCCAAACACGTGCTCATCATCTTCTTGTGGTGTGAATGCCTTGCACATGGTCAAAATGACGTGTAATTTGTTTATCTTCTTTATTACCAATTCCAAATCATTCAATAGTTTGTTCTAGAAAGAAAAAATTATTAATACTTTTCAGTGCTCTTTCTCGTAGAAACAATTTTATAAGTTGAGATTTCTCTTACAGTAATTGTTTATTGTATTATCTATTATCTGTTTTACAAAATAGTCTTACTTGAGTAAAAAATATAAGCCATGTGGCAAATTAATATTTTAAACTCTCTTTCCATGGTGATAGAGAAAGGTTACTTCACCTGCCTCAATTATCTCTCTTTTCTCAGTCTCTTTCTACAAAATTCAAAATTTCATATACATAAAAAAGGGTTGTCATCGTAAGTTAATTAATTGGGAGAAATTCTGAAAATTTGTACAAATTGTTGACAAAATTAACTTCACTAGCTAATAAACAAAATTCCTTAATTGATGATAAAAGCCTAATTACAGCAATTGGTTTTTCTTTCTTTGGTCATATTTTTTTGTACAAGAAATATTTTCCGTAATAAATCCATAATATGATATTAATCAGGTCGCCCCCACGCAGCAGCTAATAGGAAGATTGCAAATCTGAAATAAAATGTCTTCCATTTGGTTTATCAACAAAGACAGAAAGCATTTGGATCCTAGTTTTTCGAGGGTGGAAAAATTTTTAAAATAAAAAATAGCACTAAAATATAATAGAAGAGTGAACAGAATATGAACAAATAATAGGGACCTAGCAATTGTAATAATATTTCTCAGAAGATAGTTAGGTCCTAATCTGCTTTTCTTATACTTTCTCACTCCTTTCACAGTTATCGAATCAAGCAATCAACTTATCGGAATATTAAGGATTTTTTATAAAATTAATTTCCATAGAATTATTTTTAAATTATTGTCTAATTAAAAGGTTTATTTGAATGAATTATTTTACATTGAATTATATTGTAATAAAGATAGTTGAATAAGCTTGTGGATGTGTTATTGAGTGATGGGGACTGGCCACGTGGGTTGTTGGCCTGTTCTTGTCCTACTCATTGCCACCAATAATACACTTCCCCCATCTCATGTCATACCAATGCCATCATACATGCATACATACATCCATCCACACATCAATCATCCTCATTCTAAAACATCTTCATTCATATTTATTACTTCTAAATACTTTTATTGTTTCTAACATTATCATTCAAAAATTCAAGCATAACTTAAGGACTGCAACTGCAACAGCGGTGTTAATTTAATGACCAAAGCTGAATTGCTCATTAATTCTTCATTGCTTTAAGTGTATATCACATTTAAAGATGAACATATTTTTGTCTTCTGATAGAAATCAAACTCAGATGGATCCGTTACACATCAGTCATACAACAGTTACTTGATGGAAAGCAAAGCAAGATTGTTCCTTTACACTTTTAAGACTGTTATATTTGAGGGGTAGTAATTAAAAGGTTATCACAAACACACTACGACAACATTAATTTTACGCCAGATTTTATGGTATCTGTCTGATTCAGTTTGTGGAGACTCCACCTCATCCCATGTATTATCTATTCCTCCTGTTTCCGAAAGATGAAAGTGTCTCTCCAACAAAAAAGAACAAACATTGTAGTTCATTTTCATGCGGGTTTCATTAAATTCTGATGCATGTACAAACTTACAAATTGTCTTCACTTACTGAATTTTATACAGACCCACATGTTGATCCTCAATCAGACACTTCAAGAGGGTTTAATCCTCCCTGTCTAGAATCAGACACAATGCAAATTGCAAAGGCTGTGTAGCTCTCTAATGTATGCCACTTATTCTACAAAGTTTGGTCGTGGAAGCGTACACAATACACACCAACACTTTAGTCCATTTCCTAACCACTCTTTTTTTTCTAATTGAATTGAATATGGTTTCCCTGTTGTAAATTATGCAGATTCCCGTGCTCTTGGTGCACCTGTAAAGGGAAGAAAAGACATGATCAACTGTTTCATTTGTTGGTTTTTTCCGAACTCTTGTTCGGATTATTGACTTTGAGATTGGTTTAATGCATGGCACCGTGGATGATTGCAATCATTTTGACAACTGTTGGTTACAACAAATGTGAAATACAAGAAAAGAAAGAAACACTTTTTTTTTCTATCATGCACAATAAATAAAAACTTTTAGTGGTGAATTTATATATGGGTTAGTACCATACTCCGTCTGAAAAACTAGATGGGAGTAGATGAAGAAAACCCTGTGCATATGTAGACTTTAAAAAAAGTTGGGTTTGATTTGTCTGTTTCAATAATTTGCCGTGATTTGTCTTGATTGTTTGATCCCCTCACATGCCTATTCCTTGAATGGAATTGATGCAAACAAAAGCAGGGGACCCACCCACCTTCCACACACCCCACTTCATCAAAATTTCTCTTTCTTTCCCTCTCAACTCCACCTGTCCACTTTCACCATTTTTCTTCGTTTTCTTAAATCCATGTATAAATCTGTGTATAGTTGAGGTGGAGAAAACATATTATACGTTGAAAAACCTTATAAAAAAAGGCTTGGTGATATGGATTATGGGATTGTTTAGAGATTTAGCAGTATCTTTTAAATAAATCTCATATAATACGTTGAATACAGAAGGTTCTGTAATCTGGGGTCTCGCACTTGCATTAAAATACCCAAAGAAAAAAAAAGAAATTTTTTAAGAAAGATGAGTTGGAATATATGGGTGGGGATGAGATGATGGTGATGGGCATGGGCATGGGATGATGATGAGATGGAATTTGGGAATAGATAAATAGCGGTTGGGAGAGGAGAGAGAAGAGAGAAGAGAGTTAAGATGGAAAAGCAGAGAGAAGAAGAGAGAGAGAGGAGCGGAGGAAGGAGGGTGGAGAAGAAGGGGAAGAAGAAGCAGAAGCAGGTGCTGTTGGAAGGGTACGTGGAGGAGGATCTGGCCAGAAGCAAGAGTCTTTCGGACGAGGATCTGGAGGAGTTGAAGGGGTGTTTGGATCTGGGATTTGGGTTCAGCTACGACGAGATTCCGGAGTTGTGCAACACTCTTCCAGCTCTGGAATTATGTTATTCCATGTCTCAGAAATTCATGGATAACTCTCCCCCTCCGCCTCATTCACTGTCTTCATCCATTGCCAATTGGAAAATCTCAAGCCCCGGTGACCACCCGGAGGATGTGAAGGCCAGGCTCAAGTTCTGGGCGCAGGCTGTGGCCTGCACCGTTAAGCTCTGCAGCTGAGAATCCTTTGAGCGATTCCTTCATTGATTTACCTGGAGACGAAGATGCGATCGATGATGGGTGGAGGGACCTAACCGGAGATGGAGGGTTCTGTTTGTTTTCGGCTTTCAGCTTTCAACTGTCAGAGTAACCCTAACCCTCACTTAACAATCTTCACAGCCTTACCTAGGCACAGGCACCATCTTGTCACTTGTTAATTAAGATTATGTTTCAATAAAACTTTGTCTTCTATGTTTCGGATCTTTTCATGTTCATCTTCTGTTAACTCGATTCAAACCAACCCTACATAATGTTTTCTGTGCAGTGGTTATATATATATAAGCAACGACGGTTAGAGCTTCGGCAACTACTTGTTGCATCACCGTTAGGTAACTAACCTAACTGCACTAACGTCTTTTCGCTGTTCGCTAATTAACCCTTGCGCATCTGAAATCAGTGTGTGTGTGTGTGTTGTCGCTTAGATGGTGGAGCGAGGAAAAACCAGGTGAAGTGAAGCCATTGGCATTGCTCCCAGATTTTCCTTGTTTTAGTTTTCTGGTTATTCGTACAAGTTGGAGACTTCCAAACTAATCACTCTATAAGTAAGCAGTTGCAATTCCAATAACTGAAAGTATAAATGAATTTTACAAATCGTCTCCTTGATAAGCTTATGTAACGAGTGTATCATGAGCAGTGACCAGAATCTGTGAGAAACGACAAGAATTCGTCACGAGACGGTTCACGGATGTTCATTTGATAGGAGTTCGCCTTTTCAGACAACGAACTGATTCGATGTTGTGAGCTTTTGTACATAAATGTCTGAGGAAATGAGAATGATTTGGCGTTTCACGTGATGAATAGTAAGTTAGAGCAAATTAAGAGGAACTGTTGTTATTATTGTTATGTCGATTTATATATATATATATATATATTATTTAGTTATTGTTATGTGGATACGTGATAGATGGCGTATCCAGCAGGTACTTGGAAACAGAGAGATGGCAATTCAGATCAGAGAAACTGAGTCACTCACAAGACCCAACAACTGTTTGTTATGGTCGTATTACAGGGACCATTTATGGGTGTTTGATTGAAAACATGGTTTCAAACTAAACAAATGTTTTTCTTATTCAACCAATAAATTAACAGTGACGGACAAGCAAAAACAACTTGTGTTTATCCGCTGTTGTAATGATTTTCATAGAAGAGCGTGCATGCTATGTAGGAAGAACTTGATTAGATCACATGCTGCCTCAATTAACTTTGTCAGCATCCACTTTTATATCAGATTATGTCTGAATCCCGTTTCATATGATTCTACCAGCCATCATTTTGTCTGTGAACCACCATTTTACTATTGTTTTTTCCCTTATTTCCTTTCTTCTTCAAGTCTGAGTCTTTTGAGAGTGGACAGTGCAAAGAGCTGGAACAATGGGTTTCCCGCAAGTTATAGGTCCAGCTTCTGCGCTAAAAAGTGAAAACAAAATTCAAATCATTAACAAGCAAGTATGGATAGACAGTGGCATGTTGAATGGGTTACTTTAATATAATAATTAGTTAAATGGAGGAACAGAACAGACATATCATATCTTAAATGTGCACCACCACATGATTGAAGAATCTACAGGAAAAGATAAAGATTATGAATAGAACTTTGTTCAACCAAACATCGTGGATTTGATCCTTCGGAATATGCGAAACAAAAAAGACCTAAAGAAAAAACAGCTGAGGTGGTAAGTCATCTGCCTAATTTCCTATAGCAAGACAAGGTGGCATCATCCATGACAGCTGCAAATAACAAACAAAGAGGACCAAACATGTAACCATTTTGTTGGTGCATATCAACATGCAAGGTTTTACTCAAACTGATCACAATAACACTGCAGGGTCCGCTGAATCCATCTCACTATTGGAACATACAACACCAACAACAAAAAATGTCTCATGTCCCTCCTCAAACACTTACATCACAGACGTGAATTTTAGAGCAAGCAAGACCATCATATACCACCCAAGGAATCTATATGATTAGTTTGACATAAACGATTGGATTCAAACACGAGCCTATACTATATTATCAGATTAAGAAAAATATTACTTTTCCTTCAATTTTGCTTTCAAAGGAAGTGGACTAGATATTAAAACCGAAAAACGTGAACCAAGGCATGCTTACGCTATTCAAAGGCATGGGCTTGAGCTTGAAAGCGAGGAAATGGCTAAAAGGGTTGAGAGCACGGTGATAAAGGTAGTGTCTGTAGAGGTTCCTGTAACACTTGGAAAGACGCTTGAGATTGTCGAAACGGCGTTTCAGAAGTTCAGGGCGAATAAGGATTTTATGCAATCTTATATAATTAAATTTTCTTTGTTTAAATAATTAATGTGATGTTATGCAATCTTTGTTTAAATAATTAAAATTTTCTTCCCTTTATTATTCTCAAAAATATGATTTTATTTCTTTTCTAATTGTGTTTTTTTATTTAGTACATATATCAACTTTTCTTTTGTTCATGTAAACGTAAGGATTTTATAGTTATTCGTCTTTTGGAATACAATTTCATTTCTTTCTTTTTAAGAAAAGTTAACTAGAGAAGATTATAAACGGTGTTTCATTTTCTAGAAAAAAAAAATTAGGAACTCAAACAGGTTTAAAAATAATAATAAGTTTGTACGTATATATAGAAGGAATTAGCAAATTCACACTTATTTAATCACTATTATCATATTCTATCTATTATACCCTGTTTGTCTTCATAATATTACATTCAGTTACACTTAAGCATGAATTTTTTTATTTTTAAAGTTTCTAAACCTTTTAATTGTAATATTACATTCAATTAATAATTTCATACACACCATGATACATACCTGTCAAATATTCAGCCTAATAATAAAAGAGCAACACCGTCGTTTTACCAAAAAGCAATAGAAAACCACACTGTGTAAATGAAATAAAACTGAAGTTCATTCAATTTTTATCTGAATAATATCCATTCTTACGTTACACTTTTCTTATGATGATGCCCAACTAACACTGAGACTCACTCGTCACTGCTAAGGATCTAAAAAACTTCGCATTTCATTAAATATATTTTGTCGCAATATTTAAACAGAAGACGTTTCGCAACAAATACTAAAACAGAATGAATGTAAATTCCACACACCCACTACCTCACGCCAAAGAAAAAAGGAAAACAAAAAAGAATTAGTTAAATTCATGCTCACGTGTACTTTTTTTAAATTAAAAATAAATTTATCTTACTTTTTTTCTTAAATACCTGTAAAGTTCTGCTTACACAAATGACTAAATATAAAACCAAGTAATTTATTATAATATAAACAACTTATTATTCCTTAATCACGTAAAAGAAAACTTCAAGACCGAGAGTATATCGAACAGCTGAGACAAAACAACGCACGTAAATATGATATTTCCCATTGCTTTATATGCACGCCAATACCGTTTTCTACAAAGGGAACTCCCTTTATTTCCCTGTAATTTCATAGAGATGAAATGCCAAAATCATGTAATAAATGTAAATAATAACACAATAATTCTTCTAGCCCAGGATAAGGTAAATACACCATCAAAGCAAATTGAGAAAGAGAAATAAAATGTCCAAGATTAAAAAAAATGTAGTACAAGTGAATCCACATTGATATGCCAAAAGCTCTTGCGAAGCCATTCTCTATGCTCTATCAAAATCTTGAGTAGCTGAAAGTCATGGCTTGTTCACCAGCTCCTGAAGTCAAGATTCCATGCCTTTCTTCATGAACCAAGTAGAGAGAATCCCATCAGAGGAAAGCTAGCTATCCCAGAAAGGCAGAAATAATTTTCGTTTAACTTTATTTTGACTTTAAACTGTGTGACGTGGTCAAATGTTACCAGCAATACCACCAATTTTTTTTTTTTTTTGAAAACTCCTGCAATGATATATACCGAAAATGGTTGGATTTTTCATAGCATAAAAACTGGTCATAAACCTCTAGAAAACGGGATAGTTGAATTGACAAAAAAGTAAGATATTTTATTTGCACTAACACAGGTATAGCTTGGGCAAGAAATGGAGAGAGAACATACAGTAGGTCGATCTAGGAGGGAAGAAGTGGCTGTCTCTCATCATGTACCCCGCGATGAGAGGCCTGTAAATATACATATTAACAACAAAACCTTGCTCAATCACAGTAGAAATTATAAAACAACTCACAATTATAAAACAATGAGATAACGGATTCACACCTCCTCATTTGCTCCAGCTGCCATATTTATAAAGGATTCCTTTGATCTAGAATGAACAAAAGGTATTTGGTCAACCAATCAAAAATACAAATATACAATGATCAGGAAAAAAAATAAAATAAAAGAAAGCATTTGAGTTGTAGAATAATTTTGGAACCCAAAATAAAGTAAAACCCATATCAATGACTCAGCTAACAAGGAAAATCTTGAGATCAGTAAAGAAATTAACAAGTACCTTTGTCTGTCATGAACATCATGCAGTTCAAGCACACCATTCTGATCATCTTTAACTTTTGAAAGTGGTGAAAAGAACTGAAAAGAAAGCGTGAATAGTGTGATACAAAAAGAACCTCATTTTTTAAAAAAAATTGTCAGATACCAACCAGAATGTTCCAAATTCAACTAACCTGGTGCATTGAGATGAATACAATAGAAATGCCGATAACGAAGTTCATTGTTAAAGTATGTCCAAACAGTACAGCAGATGCTATACCAGTAAAGATTGTAGCTACTGTTGATGAGTACTTCTTCAAAATTGTATCTACAACACATTAAATAGGTTATTGAGAGAAGGGATAAATAGCATGTCAATCTGCAAAACATAATTAAAGATAAATTATATTATACCAGCATTTTGTTTTAGCTTCTAATAAACGCAGCATTAAGAACAAAAATGTATGTCTGAATACTGACCTGCATATTTGAAGAAGAAAGAGGATAAAATCCCCTGAGCAGCATTGTTTGCGATCAATAGCATTGTGGCTTTTGAATGACCTTGTAGGATATCAAAGCTGCTAGGCCCTGGAAATTTTAAAACAGAATTGAAATCAGTTAGTTTGAGCATCACAAAAATTAACACCACAAGCCAAAGGTAAAAGGCACAAACAAGCTGCTCTATCAATAGAGATGGAATAAACAAACAGAATTACACCATCACGGATTGTACTATATAATGGAATCAATTTATATGGAAGCGTAATGCAGTGTATAAAAATTACTATTTGTTGCCACATTCACCCTGAAAAACAAAAAGATTTATGACAAAAACAAACAAATACAACATCCCAAAGCACAGAACTGCTCATCACTTTCTGATGATCTGTTTTGAATTAGAAGAATGATTATGAGATAATTAAACCTAATACTTTTAAGCTTAGTGCATCATAAGATGAATTCGTTGATATTAGCAACATCTAATTCCTGATGTTATTTTCATTGCTGCACTCTGAAACCCAGAGAGTGCCTTGGAGTAACGATAACGTTGTTGTCTTGTAACATGGTAATGTATTGTAGTACGAAAATAAAACTCTGCTGATTGTGACTGTAAACATTTAACTGACAAGGACTAAGGTACAGCTTCATCACACCAGACAATAGTAGGAGTTTAATTCACGGGATCACCCTGTTCTTTTTAATTCGTGGAATGAAATGTAAGTGTCCTCTGGTTTTAAAGAATGGAATGAAAGCCAAGAGATTAACCTTGAATTTATATTTTAGCTTTTAGGGAAAATTAATCCTATCTTTTGCTTTATTTTACAAAATTAAACGCATGAAGTTTGCTTTGAGTCTCTTTTTTCTTTTTCTCTCAACATCTTAGAATCATACTTAAAGTGTCCGCCAGTATCCAGAAATTAGACATTTAATTCTCACCTTTGACAATAACAGTCCCAAGTATCCCAAGAAAATTGAATATAGCTCCATATCCATATAAGAATAAGTTCTGTAAATCAAGAAATAGAGAATTAATACAAGTGAGTGATAAAAAATTATAGTTAGAGAATACAAGCAGACTAGCACCATTAAACTGCTGTTCTTAAAACTACACATTTATTCCATTGTCCTCCAGGATGTCAAAATGATTCTTGGAGTTAGTCACTGAGTATTATTGTTAGTTTCTTTCTCCTAAATTTCTGCTAACTTTTTATGCTGATTTTCAAAGAGATCTACTTAAAACCCCATCCAATCCCCAACCTTAGAAGTATAGCCTAAGGCCTCAGTGACCAAGATTAATATAAACTATAAAATTACAATTCAATTCCAATGTATGTCCAAGTGTTCAAAAAATGGGAAATAGTTAATTGTTGGTAAAAAACACAAAAAGGCTGAACTAAAACTAAATAACTCTGTAGATAGCACAGCTTTTGGAGGAAATCATAATTCCCATTCCTTGCAGAAAAACAATTTGAACTCATTTTCAGGACTTAATAAAGATGTAGTCCGATAATGAAAAAAATTGTAATTCCTAATGAGTCACCTGCAGATAAATGCTTGTATCATATTGGCTCTTCAAAGCGTACTCATTATAAACAGAGGCCAATGATGGAACAGTGACCTGAAAAATAATTCCCAGGTTAAAAAATTCAACAAATTAAAGCACAGAACCAATTCTTTAATAAACAAAATTACAGTAATAATATATCAAACAAAAAAATAACAAATCACTTACAAAGATCAATGTATAGAGATATGCACCCATTGTGACAGGAAGACCCAGAGCTGTAGTTCCTTCGGGTAAAGATCTTAACTGATTAACGCTTATACCAATGAGCAAAAGAGCAAGAGCTTCCCACTGTAGTAAACCAATAAATCAAATTTTCAACAAAATGTAAGGAGGGATTTATATAAGGATCACAACTCGCCAAGGTTCAACAGTAAAGACCAAATAATAACATGACAGGACGCACTAACCTGAATGATGGAAAACTGGCGCTTCATAATCACCTTTAGCAAAAGTGCTATTACTAAAACCTGAAACATGCAAAGTCAAGAGAGTACTTTACAAACTAATTCAACTTAACCAAACTATTAATAGAAGAATATGTACAATTGTTTCAAGGAAAAATTGTCAAAAAAATAACAAATAAAAAAAAAGTCAAGACTCGAATATCTGCGTATAAGTAATTGGTTACTTGATAGGTTTCAAGCAGCCATTACAAGAGCTATACCACATGCAATGCATATGCAACTTGTTACTTAGCTGTGAATAATACTGATATTCAATCATTCAGAATAGTGAAATAGAAATTACCTTCAAATTACTTAACATCTTCACTGTAGCAGGGTTAAAATAAAGCTGCATAAAATGTGAAATCAACTTGTAAGTTACCTTAGGTCTGATAATTTCTTAATATGTCACTGAACAATAACAGGTAAGTCATGAACTTTCATCACATGATTCAATTTAAAATAACAGGTAAGTCATGAACTTTCATCACATGATTCAATTTAAAATAACAGGTTACTTTTATAATAATCAATATGATTCTATAATCTCACTGAATATCAAATATATGAGACATACAAGTGATAACTAACAAACCAATATTCCTGAAAAATCAGTAATCCTAGTATTAAAGAAAGCAACGAGCAATCCATCGTGCTTTTTTAATAACTTCAGGTATCTATCTTTCTGATTTGGAGAAGTAAACCTACAATATGCACTACCAACATCTATCCACTTACGGCAAAAACCCACGAATTAGAATTGAAGTTACTGATTCTTGAACTTAACATTTTAGCCACAAAAGATAGATCTCTAGTGACAAGCATTTCAGCCTCAATCCTTACATATGCGTTGTTTATGGACTAATTCTACATACCTGCATGATAAACTTCAGATAGTTGTTTATAGCGTACAAAAGTGCAGGAACTGCCAGAAGCACATTGCTACGAGCTGCCTAAAAGAGATAGAATAGCAGATCAAAATAAATATCAAAATCTATTGGAAAAGGCTACATATTGAATTTTGAATTTGTTTAAATTTGGTGATATATGAAGAATAAATACTAAGAAACTTAAAAGCAAGAATAAACAGTGCGCTACAAATGCACTCTAAGGTAAAGCAGTCGGTAATTATTTTTTCATCTAATACAAAATATGTTTATACTATGTGACCTGAGTAATCCAGTATCCAGGTCAATCCCAGGAAGCAGGGAACCCGACAGCTAGCAAATGACAAATGCTTAAAAAATTATCTATATATAAAAAAGGTATATGGGTCTCACAAATCTGTTAATTGATACAAAATTGAATATTATCGATCATAGTACCTGCACAAATGTAGAAATTGAGAGAAGAGGCTTCTCCCCAACTTTTTGATTCCTAGCCTGCACAATCAACCAACCATTTAAGCTTTACATGAATGTAAAACAATTTTTAGTTTCAAGAACACTCAGAAAGACTGGCCTATTTTCTTTTACAACTAATAATATGTTTCCTTTCAGTGTCCATACCTGTTTTCTTTCACAAAAGACATTAAAAATATTTTTCCAAAAACTGAATTTATTTTGTTTAAATAAATGTCATATCATCAAGCCTTAATCCTGGTCTCAAAAATTACTAGTTGGCACCTTGATCCCCACTTCATTGCCCAAAAATCACTCATACCCTTACAAAAGCATCACATAATTGGCAGATAACCAGGTCCCTTGAGTATGTTGACCAGGTTCAATTCCTAACTATGTAAGAAAAACCTTTGTTGGGAGAGGCAAAACCCACTTTCGGGATCTACAGCCCTCAAAGGGATTACTTTTTGTTGTTGAATGGAGCGTACACCAAACTAACTAAGAATATTATCATTACAAACAAAGAAGTCATTATTTCCGCTCTTGTTTTTTAGTTTATAAATTCTAGTATTCTAAGACGTAATACCACAGAAAATTAGGGTATGTCCTGCCACAATAGAAAAAATAGTAACTCCTAGTAAAATCTCAATTTACTAATGATTTACTTCAATGTATGTACTAGTGTCTTCCACTCAATTTAATTCTCACTTGACACATGCTTTAATTATAAGTAATTGAAAAGACAAAAAATATTTGAGTATAGACAAAGGGAAAGTGATCTTAACCTGGAGAATAAGCATAACAATAGCAAAGAAAACCTTTGTAACCTCAGTCAAAAAATTAACACTAATTGGGCTAAAATTGAATTTCCCATCCACCTTGGACATATAGACAAGGATAGGCTGCCAATTAAAAAGAAATAACATTTGTCAGTCACCAAACAACAAGCATAAAAGTCGCAAGAGTTACCAAATTAACAGCAGTGAAAACTTTCATGTACATCAGAGCATCAGATTAGCAAATATTGAAAAGTAGATCTGCAAGTGAATGAAATTAACTATGCATACGAAGCAATTTTTTAGGGTTTGTAAAATGCTTCATCACAGCCATCATAGCATCCCTAAGTTACTATTCACAATGCCAATGCAGGAGCGAATTTCTTTCAGCCTCTCTCCTAAAGCTGTGGAATCCTGCTCCATAAATTCCCAAATTCATTTGCCAACTAGACATAATGCAAGAAATGATACTTCAATAGATTAGCATGCAAGATAGTCCTTCGAATAAGGTAAGCCATCCTTGTCAAATGCACAAAAAATATACACTTCCAGAATGTCCGACCAAATTAGCTTTCGAAATCATTAAACATGTGAATGCAGCAGAATTTCTTTTTCCAATCCAAGGCAAAACAAAAGAATATATGATTCTAGAACATCAAATCCAATAAGTACTCCGAATCACTAAACATGTGAATTTAACAAGTACGAGCTTCATAGCTATTCACTCATATTTCCATTTCATTAATTTAACATTTGAGAGGAAATATTCAATCAAGAGATGGTAATCACCTGGAAGCCAACTAGAACACAATCACCAACAACCAAAAAGACATTGAGTGCACGTTGCTTGGATGTTATCCTACTTTTGTGGCGATCATACGCCCTTGATATAGTTTTGGCGGAGGGGGAAACCAATTTGGAATGGCAAACACTGCATTCTATCATCCCGTTCTTCATGTAGAATTTCCCACACTACCAGGGTATGAAGAACTCGATCTGCAACGGAATCAACAAAAACTATTCACTACAAGCTCCTGTATACACTTTCCAAAACAATACAGATCTTGATCTTCCAACACATCCTAAGACAGCGCAATCTAAAACGAAATCAAATTCGAAATCCAAAAGAAAACAGAGATCCCTACGATAACAAATGAAGACCTACGAAATCAAGCGAAATAGAATCACGCAGAACTGAGATCTTGCATAGAATGAAACACGAGAAATAAATTAAGCCTTCACCGACACAATATTAGAGCACGAGAAGCGTGGAATTCAGATTTGAGGAAGCACAGACAAACCTAAATCGAGTCCAGAAAGAGCATTCAGCTGAAACTCGATTTGATCTGCAGCTGACGGCAAGCGATTCGAATCTGCTCAACAGAGAAACGACCGTTACCGCGAATTTCAAACAGAAAACGATTCCGATTCCGATTTCACTATGTTTCCTTCCTTCTTCGTGTGAATGGAAACGGAAATTCGATTTTAAATTTGCAAAGAGAGAGAGAGAGAGGGAGAGAGATTTAGAAAGAGAGAGAGAAGAGTGCGTTTTGTTTTTGTTTTTGCGATATGCGATTTGGAATAAGAGGGAGAGTTATATGGTTTTATTTGTTTGCTTTGAACTCACACAAAAAGTAAAAATAAAAATAAAAAAATAGGGAAAGTTGCGAACGACGCGTTTCAAGTTAGGGGCGAATGTGGTGTGTGTGAGGAAGCAAAGGGGAGTCAAAGGGAGATTTGTTTGTAGTTCGGTGTGTCAGTGTCGCTGCTTCGGTTCGGTTTGTTTGGGTTGGGTGGAATTACCCATTCTCCATATTATTATTTTTCACTCACAATGCTTTTCCCTATTCCTATTATTCGGGTTACACGTTTCTTTCGCTTCAACTTCCATCCACCAAAACTCTTATAATAAAGTAATAAGTCACTTATGAAAAAACCTTAACAATAACCTACCACAATATTCTTCTATATGCTCACGTTTTTTTCCTTTTTAGACTGTTCATTTCTTATATCAGTGTGAAAAATTACTATTTCTCCATTAAAACCAGATTACGAGGAGGGAGCTTTATTACAGTCTGACTACAAAATAAATTCTGTTGATTAATGAGATTTTGACTACAATTACTTATCATTAAAAGCATTAATTCTGTTGCAAGAACATATCAATGAATATACTGTTTGTTAAATTCTCCTTGTAAAATCTGACCCTTTTTAAGTTTATTTTATTTTACTCCTTTTAAAAATTACTGATTTCAGTTAAAATTGTGAAAAATAATATTTATAAGTTTATCTCTTCCCAGATTTACCAATTAAATCTTATTTCAGCAAGGGAGCTATAGTACAGTTTGGTTTTAATGTAGATTCTGTTGATGGGTTAGATTTTGTTCAGAAATACAAAACTTAAAAAAAAAAAAAAAAAAAATAATTAATTAAAATAATTAAAAAAAAAAAATAAAAATATAAAATAAAAATTTTTTTTTTTTTTTTTTTTTTTTTTTTTATTATAAA
>Ga0099825_1000944_pt1 | contig 34834 bp, 11 predicted proteins | sample SiratroredBW_FD_76838 | JGI IMG/M metagenome (GOLD analysis project Ga0099825, IMG submission 76838) | Root nodule microbial communities of legume samples collected from California, USA - Siratro red BW | ecosystem: Host-associated > Plants > Roots > Nodule | place: USA: California | collected...
AAAAAAAAAAAAAAAAAAAACTGAGATGTATAACGTACAACATTTCTCTTTCTCCTCCTATGATGTTTTTGTTTGTATAACAAAACATCGAAGTCCTTAGATTTTTACATCAGGCTCTCGGATTAAATACTGTCACTTGAACATATTGTTACCGGAACCATTTAATGTTTGAAACTATTTACACATTGTCGTTCAAAATGAGAACTTTATGGTAAATAATACAAGGAATTTAACCTGAATTTGTAATCTCCCTATCTATAGCTATGATTGCATCACGAAGAATTGAAGATGAAACATGCAAAACTGGTCCATGGCCATCTCTCTTCACGGTGCTTATTTGGGAGAGTACAGATTTGTGCCAAGAGTTTTGTACAGATCAGTGTCAGAGTAAACCGCTTGAGACCTCAAGGGCTTAACACGACGTTTGTGGCGACGACTTTTCCGTTGCCGGTGGTGACCCTTTTCTTTTTTCTCTCTCTTTTCTTCTTCTTTGGGTTTTAACTCATCAATTCGGTTGATCTCAACAACATGGTCGTTTTCTGTTACTTTTTCATTCACTTTGGGTATGTCTTTGTGTTCCTCACTAGGTACCACATAGACAAAAGGGCCAAGTGGGATGTCTTTCAGTTTCAAGAGAGGCTCTAAGGTTCGAACCACTGTTCTCATGGTGGGCCTACCCTTTGCATGGTGGCTCAAGCATTGGTAAGCCAAAGCTGCAAACTTTTTAGCCCCTTCAGGAGAGTACTGATCCTCAAGTCTTGGGTCCATTATTCTCTCTAGTTTGTGGGAATCCTTCAGCAAAGGCCTTGCCCATTCCACCAAATCCTGCTCTCTGCTGGGTCGTTTTTTGTCCACGGATTTCTTTCCTGTGAGGAGCTCTAAGAGTACAACTCCAAAGCTATATACATCACTCATGGTTGTCAAATGGCCTAATCAAGAAAAAAAAAAAAAGGTGTAAGTATAATTCAACAAATGAGGTATAATGAAGGTTTTGATCAAGGTTTTAAAAAACAGTCTCTGATTGTGACAGTGATTTCGGTCGCAAAATCTCTGTTTTTGAAGTCAATGCCTCTGCCATCAAGGAATTTAAGGGGTTGGCTTGAGATTGGTTTTGAATGGAATACAAATTACAATACCTGTCATGATGTACTCAGGTGCTGCATAACCTTGCGTGCCCATAACACGAGTTGTAATGTGTGTTTGATCTTTTTCTGGTCCATCTATTGCCAAACCAAAATCTGAGAGCTTGGCATTGTAATCCTGAAGGAAATAGTAAAATTGTGTAAATTTTAACTGGTTGAAAGATTGTGATGTTCTTAGACTGAGTAAAGAAAAGGGTCAGTGGGAACTTACAGCATCCAGTAGGATGTTTGAGGACTTAAAATCTCTATATATGACTGGTTTTTCTTCTTCATGAAGAAACATAAGTCCCTTAGCTGCCCCAAGTGCTATTTTGATTCTTGTTAGCCAAGGCAAGGCTGCCACATAACCTGCATTTTAGAAGGGTAACCGTTTTATAAGAAATCATAGAAGCTGCAATTGTATAGAGAAAAAGCTTTAACTTTTGTTTTGTTCCTTTTCGAGAGAAAAGGCATGTATGTACCTTTGAAAAGTTTTTCCTCCAGATTGCCCCTCTCCATGTACTCATACACAAGAAGCCTATTCTCATCTTCGCAGCAATAGCCAATTAAGTTAACCAGATGGCGATGCTTCAACTGCCCCAGAAAGATTACTTCAGCCTATGCAGAACAAAACAATAACTAGTCAAATTCATCACTTGAAACACAGAAATTTTGAAATTTGAAGGGTTTTTGGCAAATTCTTACCAACCACTCTCTGTGGCCTTGTTTTCCATCCAAGTTTAAGGCCTTAACTGCCACAACCTGAGGTTTCAACCCGCGCTTAAAATTGTCATCAATAAACCCCTTATACACCTTCCCAAACCCACCCTCCCCAAGAATGTTGGATTTGCTAAAGCCGTGTGTGATCTCTTTGAGCTCCTGGTAGGTGAAAATCCGAAGATTTGATCCCACTAGAGAATTGGATAAATCACTCATGATAGAGAGCGATGAATAATCGCTCAGGCTTAAATCAGATAGAAAGATTCTACTTGATGACGACTTCTTTGAAACTATGTTTGGAGCAGCTTCCGAGGGTTCTTGGTTTTTAGCCTTGAAACAACCAAGTACTAAGGATCTCCATTGAAGCCTCTTTGAAGGCATTTTGCATTAAGCTATGTTTGCCGGCTAAAGTGATTTGCTTAGCTTTTCAAGTACTACTGCTAAATTATGTTACATGGTTCTGCTTTTATAGGTGTCACAAGACCAAGCCATAAAGGTTTTGAGGTAATTTTTGTGGACTTTGCTGAAGTAACCCCACATATTTTTCATTTCATTATCCTTCTATTATTTTTTCTCCCGTGTAGGCCAGGGTGATCGATATAATCTATCTCATGCCATTTGATGCAGGACTTTGCCTAAAAAAAAATAATAGCTATAGTATCTAGCTACCTTTCTAAAGTAATGTAAACGGTTTTATGGGACTTTCTTCTGCTTCCGTTGGTTTTTCTCCCGTGTTCTTAAAAGTATATATCAAGTGACACCATGTGATTGAAATTTAGAAATACTTAATTCATTCAATTCCATTGATGAAAATAACACCTTCTAAGAAGCTTCTTTCTTCCACAATAACCCTGATGGCTTGTTTCTTCGTCAAATCACAAGTTAACAAACAAACCAAATTCTAGATACCGTGGAACACGAGCCTCCAAATGAACTTTCATCTTACTATGCTATGCCTTCAAATTTCATTTAGGTCAAAATATTGCTTACAAGAACTGCTAAATCAATCTTCCTCCAACTGGTCTTGTAGTAATGTAAGGAGTGTTGTCACTACACATTCTTGGAAATCAAAATCATACATTTTAACATATCGGTTTCAATACTTTCAACATAAAATAAATGTAACACTTTATACAACTATCTCTCTTTCTCTTACTTTTTCTATTTAATATATTCAAATTCTAAAAAACTTCACAGAATCAGAATGGGACCACGTTTTGTTGGAGAATCATTTCCCTGATATTATAAACTCCTGAAGCTTACTGAAATTCAGATACTACATAATAAAAAATTGAAATTAATAAAGAGGGATGATATTTAGAGAATGAGCGCAGCTAATGATAAAATATTGTAATTCATCTAATTATTCTAACATTTTTATCTGTATCAATATAAAATTTAAAAAGGTAAAAAAATATTTATAAAGTACGATTTCTCAAAGTGTTAGTAAATTTTCTAACATATATATTTATCCGAATATAAGGTAGTAAGAAGAGATGCAGAAATATGGTTTTTGCAAGGTGGTAAATGTCAGTGAACTTAATTTAAATAAATTAAAAATAATTATTATTTAAAGAAAATTAGTTTATAAATTGTTTTTACACTATTATTCAAAGACAGATTGACATATGTAGATTTTTACTTTAACTAGTTTAAAAATTGTAATACATTATTCTTTTAATTAACTGGTAGTATGGATAGGTTTATCCTGAGCATGAACAAAATTAAACTTTTATCTGATTATAGATTATTATTAAAATCATTAGGTTTGATAATAACTGCTTCAATATTATATTTAATATGATTTATAATGTAAAATTTATACATTGATCATGCATTAAAATTAAATATAATCCTTATTCCATGGGCAATTGTTTATTCATAAAATAATTTGTTGATTAAACATATTCTATATCTCATGATTTTTCTATGATGGAATCAAATTTATTTTTTATTTTTTAATTTTATAATCGAATCGTTAATGTATAACAATATATACACGTAATGATATATTAGTTGTAACACTATTTAAATTTTATTAAATAGTTAAATTAGAAATTAAAGTTATATTATGTATAATATTAATATATAGCACAATGTTAAAAATATATAGCACGGATAAAAAGTATAATATATTATGTTTAATTCTTACTAAAAGTTGTAAATTCCTTCATACTAACAAATATTTACGAGTGTTTCACTACTACAAAACAATATTTTACTGAATTTTCACGATGATTTCTAATTTTTCATTGTTTCAATTATCCTTAAAAATATAGATTTTTTATGATAGCTAAAACGTTGTTAATGATAATCGTCATTATATATTTACACAATATGATTTGTATTTAAAATGATGGTTGTAAAACATATATCTATACATAATATGATTGTATTTAGAATTATTGTTGTAAAACATCTAAGAATTTATAATGTAATATTTTTTCCATAATTGCTTAGAATTATATTATTTATAAATATTTTATTATAAAAAATAAAATAAAAAATACACTTAGTCTCATTTTATTGTAATTACTAAGGATAAATATATCATTTTATTTATTTATTTAATTTACATAAATTTTATTTTTTAGTGAAGTGTAATTTTAACTATTTAGTTTATTTAATTTATTTTAATTATACATTGATCTATTTTATTTATTTATGCTATTTAATTATTTCCAATTGAGTATTAGTTAATTCTATTTATTTATATTATTTAATTTATTTTCATTTACTTCATTTTATTCATCTAGATTATGTAATTTATCTTCAAGTTTTGCACGGTTCATTTTACTTATTTATATTATTTAATTTATATTCAGTTATACACTGATTCATTTTATTTATTTGGATTATTTCACTTATCTTCAATCATCCTTATCCATTTAATTTATTTAGATTATTAAATTATTTCCAATTACGTACTAAGTCATTTTAATAATTTATATTATTCAATTTATCTCTCTAGTTAACTACCTGTCCATTTTATTAGTTATATTTATATTATTTGTCTTATCTCACTAATATACATGCAATTTTTTTATTATAATACTTATTGTTTGTTTTATTCAACAAATGAATATGATAGAAAAAATTTAAAAAAATTATGAAAGTATAATAAGATCATTAATAAATAAAAATTTGAGAAAGACATGGTAAATGAACGTTTGATCTCGGGAGATTTAAGTAAGAGAATATTACATAAGATGAGATCTTTGTGTTATTTTGTCAACCATAATAAAACTCAATTATCTCAATTGGTCAATTCAAAATTAATTCAAATTTTTCTAAACTGAAATAAAATAAATAATATTGATGAAATTATAAAAGATTATTTATATATTATTTTGGTATGTGTTATTACTTTCCTATTGTATTATTTATGCATAAAAGAGAAATATTTGAAAATGTCACCTATATATAAATGGAGTCATCAATTATCTTAATCCATTATTCGCATTTGTTATTCCAGTTTTTTCTTAAACTAATTGAAACACAAATATCATTGGGAAACAGGATTCTCAACTCTGTCATTCCTTTCTCGTCATGGAGGCTCCAACTATTCTAGAGACACCCCTCGTGGTCACTTTTTATATGTCTCTTACCTTTCATATTAATTCCTTAAAACTCCTTCTTTAAACAATAATCAAATATTCATGTAAAATAAAACAAGAAAGTAAAATGTGAAAATTGTAATATATATATATATATATAATTACTTTTTAAAAATATAAACATATTAATAATTTGATTATATTGATGTGCTAACAAATAAATAAAGATAACATTACACTATGTATTCTAATTTAAAAAAAAAATGTTTGTTTTATGCTATTTGCCTTAATTAAAAATCGGTGTATTTGACATTTATTGCACAATTAGTTAGAATTCATAATATCATATGAAAGTATAAATCACTAATATATAGCTTAATAAAAAATAATATATTAAAATCAAATATATAAAAAGTATTGCAAATGAAATGTCAATAATTTTAAAACATAAATCTATGAGTAAAAGTAAAATTAAGATCAGACTAGAAACTATTTTAATATAATATAATGTGTTGTATAAATTGATAAAATAAGTTGCAAATGTATTATAAAAACTATTGTAAGATCATCCTAAAATGAAATTGACATTCATAAATTCAAATTTACATATTTTTTCTCAAATTTTGGAAACATAAGACTTAAAATATATGAACTTCTGCATAATAAAATAATTTAATTTCTTAAGGGTCCGGCATTATCTAACCTAATATCAATGCATTCAAAGAATTTACTAATACTACTAACACATTATAATTAAAATATAAGTCAAATAGGAGCTTATAATTAAAAATAATCATCCAATGTCCAACAATTAATCTTCAAAAAATTAAAAATTTAAAACAAAAAATATTAACTTCAATATTGAGAGGAAGGGGCGATGCAGGTGGCAAGTGTGGCTACAACAACAAGAAGCAATGTGTGTCGATCAGATAACATCTAACTGATGGCTGAAACGAACACAATATAATGGTGGTGACCAGCACAAACAGCACGAACAAACTCATTAACAATAAGAACACCAATTTACATAAACAATTGCAACGACACAAAAAAGATCAACGTAGATAGAATAACAATGCAAAGGCGAAGAGCAAGGTAAAGAAAAGCGCAACAAATACGGAAATAAATAGCAACAAGACAAAAAGAATCACACCTTATCTTACTTATAATGGAATATATGATGACGATTCTAAAGTAAATTTCATAGTAGAGTTCAACCCAATTGAAAAAAAAAAAAAATCACCGCTTAATAACCAAAGACAATTTTATTAACAAAAATAACGTTGTAGGGTCTTTGTTTTATCATTTTTGCACTATTGTTTGCTAACCAAATATATATTTCTTTTAAGTTTTTGTTTGTTAGGATTAGAAAAATGGAGGAAGAATTGTGAAGGGGGGGAACAAGAAAATAAGCCTTCATTGCTTTAAAAGTCTATAAAACACGAAAGTTTTGCTTATGAGGGTGATAATTAAAATCGCAAAGACTACTTTTCTGTTTTCAAATATATTTTTGTCAATATGTAAATACAATTACGGCAAATATTGGTTGTTGTAATAAAATATTTATTTAAGAGGAAAGGTTAAGAATAATTTATATATATATATATAACCTATTAATATATAATATGTTTTTTACTATTATTCTTTCCTTTTTCTTATTTTGGAAAGTTCCTTGCTACCTTTTAAAATTCATGAAATGCATTTAGTTAAACTTCTAGTGTGTGCGACTGAACATTAAGAATACACGGTTGCGCTGAAAAAGAGTAGAGGCCAAAGTTGCTACCGTGGCGGACCCTCCAATTTCAAACTACCTTCTTCCAAATTCAACACACCGTTCACATAACTTAGGTTATTCAGGTTAATCAATTTTTAAAATTATAAAATTAATCATCATCAAATCTGATTGATATTGTTCAAAAATTACACCCAAATAACTTACAAAGTCGAATTAATCTAATTGATTTGATTTAAATTCTCAAGTTAATATATTACATATTATAGATTGATTTTATTTTTAATAAATTTTTCTAGCACCTAAATTTTGTTAGAAAGCTATTAGCAGCAATGAAAACAGTGTTAAAGAAGATATAGAAATCACTTAGCACTTGTTGAATTGGAGGTATGAATTGAAGTACTTTGAAGATCACTTGGATGATAATGGTGGTCCCGTATTTCGTAATTGACTTTGAATATTGAAAGCACAAGTTCTTTTGGACGTTCAGACCATAAAACGAAGTTGTTAGAGAAAGTAGCGTCATTTCTTTGCCATGTTGCCAATGACTGACCTCATTCAAAACAGCTATTTCTATGTGGTTTCATAGTATGTTGGTTTTATTGGGTGGTTTAATGGTGTCGCGGTTCTTCGCAATTTCGTAGGTTATCTTTGTCATGTGTGTTGATTTTTGGGAGGCACATGTAAAGGAAATATGAACAAATGGATAGGGTCTAAGATGCTATCCTTTTCTGGTCTCGTCAGATGAACAAAAAATAAGTGAATGAAAGTTGATATGATCTTCATTAAAAAAGTATTACATTTTTTTTTTATGTTTCGCCGTACTCTTTTATGTGTTCCCTAAATGCACACAACACGATTAGTGTAAATTTTTTAAGGGTGCTTTACTTTTATATTCCCTCGAAGTGCTTGGATTTCTTACATTTTTTAACTTTAATCAAACCTATCCCAAATAACAAACCACAGAAGGTATATATTAGAGGAAATCTGTGTTCCAAGAAGAGAAGAATAGATATAATGTTGTTTTATATCAACTTGAGAGAAATATAATGTAATATTGTAGTTTTGGGAATTTTGGGATTGGATAATTTGTCTTTCTTCACGTAGGTTTAATGAGTTTCATAGTGTTTTGACTTTACAAGTTGGCAGTATTAAAAGAAATCTTGAAAACTGTAGAAAACCATAGATTTTACTACGAGACTCAGCTCAAAAAGTTTTATATAGTACAATATCATTTTTCATTTCTCATTCTTTTTTTTTTTCAACTACCTTCTCTTTCTCAAACTAAGATTTTGCACATGGAAGAGATATCTTTTGACCTTCTTCTCTAGAGCTACTTGCCTTTTTGATCAGTTGGAAAATTTCTAGTACTTTCTCCTTTAATTCTTGTTTTTTTTTTTTTTTCTCTTTTCAAGAAGCTATGAAATGAGTTTGAGATGAAATCTTTATAACTAGATCGAAAATTATTTGTAATTATTTTGATATTGCCATACTACTTTTTTAGTTGGATTTAATTCTCTTGAGTCACCAAGTTTCACCCTTTGGTTTTCCTCACAATAAGAAATCTCAAAGTTTTAGATAAGAAAAACCATTTTTATTAATTCTAACTTTTAAAAACTACTTGTTTTAAATTTTACTTGTTCAATTGGTTGTTGATTTATGTTGTTTTGGATCTTTCTCAAATATTTGAACGAGCTTTTTGTGAATTATGAAATGTTTAGAATGATGTGAATAGTTTTTGGTTCACAAGAACCCTAAATTCGCAAATATTAGAATCGCAGACTTGTTATATAGTACAATTTCATTGTATGATTATTGTACTAGGGATTTTCGAGATAGTTTTATTGTTGAGTGAACTAAAACTAGTTGGACAAAACTTAAATTTGGTGGGCAAGTTTAATTTCACTCAGTAAAAAAGAATGGCCCTATAGATTATTTAGATTATTGAATTATATTTATGAAAGTTGTAATCCTAGCTTATTATCGTCCTTAGATTCACTAAAAAATAAAGTTTATAAAACAAGATATATTATTTTAGTGACAAAAGTTCAAGTTGTCAAAATTTGGAAAATCTCACGTTGTTTTCTATTTTAGGCGTAGTATACTTATAAATCAAGCTTTTGGTAAAAGATGAAAGTCATGTAATTTATTGTTACTTAAATTTCCTTTTAATGTCTTGATACCTTAATTAAAATTTATTTTTATAACTACATCTAGTTTATAATGAGATTATCAGTATGTTTTATGTGTTTTATGCGTTAGGTTTGGTATTATGTGAATTTTTAAAGATTGGAAAAAGATGACTAAAAATACAATATTAAAAGAATAAATAAACGTTTAACAAAACACTATTAATCCTACCTATTATGATTTTTTTAACATTTTCATGATAAAAATATTCATTTATTTACTATCATTGATTAAAATTATTCATTCTTCTTATTATACTTTAGTTATATTTTTTATTGTGTCTTTTCTTCCATTAAACACAAAATGTACAGCTTAATATTAAAAAAAATCCATTAACATGATAAGTTAATTTATATATTAAAAGTTTGAAAGATAAATTTTAAATGACATTAGAGAATTTTTTTTTTTAACAAATTTTCTTCAGCTTAAAAAGCTTCACCTTTAACTTTTAAGCCTAGATGAATATTTAGGTAGGTCTTTAATTATATCCAGATATAAGTTGAGATAATAAACTAGTCGAATATTAAGGGTGACACGGATCAGATGAATGATACTAAGATGTTCTTTTTTATTTAAGAAGAAGACCAGATAAAGTTTAAGTATCAGTAACTTACTTTATTGATTGACTAAAAGTAAAAAGAATCGTGATCCCTTAAATCACTTCATAATGATAGTGTAAAAGAAGTATAGTGGTAAGAAATTGAAATTATTTATTTTTATCATAAGCTGTGTTATTTCATTAAAAAAACATAAATATTGATAATACAATCTGCTTAATATTTTTTTGTAAATGAAAAAAAAAATATGCAGAAAATTTTCAAATATCTTGTCTAAGAAGGAATGACTATAACCTGATAACGATGGGATTAAATTCCAAATGCAGGTTCTAGAGTTCTGCATGCACTGAACACCTAATTTTTGTTTCATTTCGTATTTGATTAGGTCAAATAAGAAAAAGAACAAGAAAATTCACGAATCATGATGCACAAAAAGTACGTCACTTCATCCAGAATTACACTCCAATGATGTTTCTGCTGACTAGTATTGTACATTATATATTATTTGTTTGAATAAATATAAATATATCAGGTCGGCAAAGTAAAAATCAATTACATTTTGATTCACGACTCCATCGATATTGAGAAAAAAAATGTCTCATACTTATATAGGAATGAAAAATTAAGTGAAATATGTCCCTTTCAAACTCTTTTTTTTTCTTATCTAACATGGTTTTATCAACCTTTTTGTTTTTAAAATATATCTTATTTTATGAATAATTTAAAATATATATCATTATACTTAATTTTACTTTCTTTTTACAAAGTTACACGAGAAATAATAAAGATACCAAAACATATTTTACTATTTAAAAAAACAAGAAATTTAGGAAGAAAATAAACATGCATCATTTCCTTGAACTTCGTATTTTTTTTTTCAGAACATATAAATATCATAAGAATTTGTTAACATGTATTGAATCTAAGTATCTCATTCTCAATGAGAATCGGATCGAACCATACCAATTAATTCACTTTGTGTAAAGTTGACTTATTTTATTAAACCTAACCCCTTTAGTTAGCTTATTCTAATTAGAGAAATAAAGATTACAAATTAACTCTCTTTTTTTCAATATTAAACATTATACGTTTATATGGAATTTTTTTATAAAGACTTAGAAGAGAAAAAAAAACAGAGAGCAAAATTAAAATTAATTTCTTCTTATTAAATTAAACTATATAAAAAATTAATTTATAGAAAAATATAACTTTTTTTAATTATGTATAAGTTAACTTTAGTTTATGAAAAAATTAATTTCATTTTTTTCTTTCAACTTTTTTCTTCTAAATTAGTAGTGAGTCAATCCAAGCATATCCTAACAAATTTTTTAGCTATTCTAAGAATCATACTAGTAAAAGGATCACTTTATAATTTATACATCAAAATTAGTTTATTCATACTAAAAATAAAATCATCAATAATTAAATATATATTTTTAAAATTTATATAATATATTAAGAAATAAATTAATAAGTTTGTATAATTAAATTAGTAAAACAATATATATTCAACAATCGACATAAAGATTGTGTTTTTTTAACAAAGTTAAATATTTTCTACATGTATAATTATATTCAAGTTGTGTATAATTACCAAAGATAATAAAGTTGTTCAAGTATTTAATACAACTCCATATTTTGAACATTAATTCAAAATTATTGACTAAGCTCCAATAACTCCATATCAATAGAGCGCCATTGGGTTAAGATGTTATAGGTGGGCTAGGAAAATATTTATAGCATGTTTGAGTTTTCATTAAATTCTAGGTTTAAGAATAAAAAAATAAATTTTAGATATTAAAGATTGTGAAACTAATCCTATCAATTAAAAAAATATCTAGATTAAAATTATAATTTACCAAACCTAACAAAATTACAAACATATTTTTCCAACCACGTCATAGAGGTCTAACCTTTAGAAACGTTTTAAAGCAAATTACTTGAGTACTTTTTTTATATTTTTTATTTTACAACTTTTTTTGAATTTTTACTTTTATTCCCTAAATTTTTTCCCCGTGTTTGCTTTAACTTTTGTTGTCTTAAAAATAATGTTAGCTTATAACATAACAATAACACTACAATTCGATTATTTATAGCACTAAAATTATTTATCATAATAATATAAAAATAAAAATAAGGAGGAAGTTTTTTGTGTAACACAGCTAAAAAGTTGAGAATAGATTAAACATAGATCAACTTTCTTTTATTCGAATTGACACTTTGCTCTAATTAAGTGTTTGGAATATTTGTAGTAATTAATTAGGACTTGATATAGATTAAGGGTCAAGTAGAAGGTAGGTATGTCTTTATTTTGCAAGTTTATTACTGACAAGATAGTAGAAGCATACAAGATGAACATGACAAGGCAAGAAGGAAATTTTGGAAATAGACATTTATAAGATGTACACGAGTTCAATGAAAAAATTGGGTGATGTGTATTTTCGAATAACTATAACGAGTATATTACCTGATCTATATTATGTATTTCATGTGAATCTTCTTTTTTATTTATTTTAAAAGAATGATAAGAAGCCAAATTGTTGTGTAATATAATGTGTATTTAGCAAGAATCATAGAATTATGGTTAAGATGTATAAAGGTTGGACTATCAATAAAATGACCTATTTATTTACTTTATTGTTAGCTGTTAAAAAAATCACAAACACTAATATATTTGACAAAATATCTAATAAAGAATCAATAAACACCTATGAGAAAATAAAATATCATTTTGAATGTAATTATATATGAGTTTATTACCTCTTATATGTTGTTTTTGTTTTCCAGTCTCACTTAAAGCAAGACTTCAAAAAACTTAATTCGTAACAAATTGGTTTTTATTAAGTTTTATAGTCTCTTTAAAGTGAAAACTTAAACCATGGAGGTAAACGATACCGTGTTCTCTGGCTCTACCTTTTCTTCGACAATGAGGATAGTATAAAGCATTGTTGAATTTACTATTAATAAAGAAAAAGAAAACTTTGTATCCATGTGTAACGAAAAAGGAAATCAACTTACATAACTTTTAATAACAAAAGTGTGTATAACAGTTTGAGACAGTCAAAAAGTTTGTATAAATATTTTTAGTTCAAAAAGTGAAAATAAATTATTCTTAAAAATGAATGTTTTAGAAATATTATTTATTATAAAAAAAACTTAATAAATAGAACTTAAAAAAAAAGCAAATGTTAAATATAAGAATAAATTAGTAATTTATTAAAAAAAATTCACAAATCCACTACTTTCTTCTTGACACTCTATCCTTTTATTAAAAAATTTTCTTATAAATTATTACAAATCGTCTAAATTAAATACATACCATTCTTTATAAATTATTTCAAATCAATTCCTATAAACACTCACAAATAATGAATTATTCATACCAAATGATGCATAACCAAACAATACATAAGAAAATAGAATTAAAGTTATCCCCAGATGTGAAATATATCATGTGATAAACTAATAAATAAGAATATCAACAAAAACACAAGTAAAAAGAACAATAAAAAATTAATAGAACATTTATCACTTTTGAAACATTTATTTGTATTTACACTTTTTATGCAATATAAATTACAGTTTTGAAATTTTCTTAATTAATTTATTTGTATGGGATATGTGTGGCACACACACTTTGGGTTCCATAAAGTTTCGGCTGAGAAGGGTCAACTCGTTTTTCAGTTGGTCTTTAATACTTCTTTTAATTAACTTTTTTGAGTTTTGGTCAATTATTGTTGTTTGAATTGCTTTGAGTTGTGAACTGGAAAGCATTATCAGAACGAAACGACCAAGTCTTCCTATTTCTCACAAATTTCATTACTATGTTTTACACTGTAGTAGCATGTTTTTGTGGGGGAAAATGACAAAAGATAAAAGAAAAAATATATCCCTGGCTCTCAAAATAGGTCATAAATAGTTTGTAGAGAAAATTAAAACTTATAATAAATGGGAAAATAATTGAGTGGAGGAGAATTTACCCACACGAAAGGAAAAAAAAGATTAATAATTGCTGATAGACATAATGAGAAACTAAAATATGTAATTTCGGCCATTAGAAGAAAATATTTGCAATGCTATCTAATTTTGTTTTGTACCTGTTTTTTTTTACTTCTGAATGCAAAAATCAACTCGATAAATTAATATTTTAGTAGTATGCGAGTTCAGGATTCCATTCCATTTTATATGGTATACTTGTGATATTAGAATAAAGAATGAAATTTACCAAATTTATTATAAAAGTATAATAAATTAAATTTATTATTTTTAAAACATTAAAACTTGAAAAAATTAACAGAAAATCGAACACATTTTATCTATATCACCTTTCAAATAAGTGATGTTGTAACTTTTTAGACTTGTTGTTAAGTGGGCATAACCTGACCTTAAACAAGAACTTGACTGACCTTAATTAAACAGTTCTGATTATACTTTTGTTTAGTCAGTGTAATTCCTTCAATATTTTCCATTATTGTTTTTCCCTCTTTTTCAGTCCTTTTTTAAACTTTATCTTTTCACCCCACCCACCCTTTGTACTGAGTCAATAATTTGATTCTCCATTTCCAAAGTCAAATTGCTCTTATAAAATATCTAGGTTTCCATAATATATTTGATATTAGGTTCCTTACGTCACTAGTCCTACAACCATGGTACAACTTGGTGATGTTATTATAAATTATTGAATACAGTTTCATAATTTGAGTTATCTTCTATGAATTATTATTTTCCTAAGTCTTCTGAAGTGACACACAGTAAGTTACCAAGCATGAGCTGAACTGTGGATGATTGCTGGTTTTTTGAAATGGAGTCGGTTTTCCAAGGTTCTTAAATGGAGCCAAATTAAACCATTTCAACCTTCCTATGGCGTCGTCGTTTTAGACAACCCTAAATTATTCCTAATTAATTACTGTATTGGTCAAGATTATGAATTTAAGAAGGATCCCAGACTTTTCAGGGCTGATAATACGTGGGGTTTTTTTGTCCTGCTTATAAAGCACGATATTAAAAAATATTATGATTTGATATTATCCATCTTAATATTAATGTATGTATTACTGCTTATTTATTGATACGTTTACCAGCTAGTAGATGAAATATGTTATCTTTTTGTGTAATATATATATAATAAAATAAGAGGTTGTTTAATTTTGTCATTTAAGTTTTCGGTCCCATAACTTTTTACTGTTCTCTTATCAATCTAAGTATATTGTAATATTATAAGATCAAAAATTTATTATATGATTGAAGTTATCTTTTTATTTATAGGTTTACAGTTGAATTCTTTATTTCATAAGCTAAGGTTTAAGTTTGTGAATTTTTATTATTTTTCTAATTTTGATTTTAATTATGATGGTCATGTATCTTTTGTCAATAATCTATTTTAAAATAACATAATCTTGACTAGGTGATATATATTATTTTGTATAATGATTGACCTGTTATTTAGATGATTTAGAATGTGACTATACCAGTCAAGATGAACTACAAAATATAACTTTTCATTCTTCTCTTATTTGAGAGAGTTCCTCTGATGTTTAAGTTAGTTATTAATCTGAATATATTATAATATTATAAGATCAAAGTTTTATTTATTTTGTTAGAGTTATCCTTTTATTTATAGGTTTAAAGTTGAATTCTTTATTTCACAGGTCAAGATTTAAGTTTGTGAACTTTTATTATTTTTCCAACTTTAACTTTAACGATGATTATCACATGATTATCACATATTTATGTGTAATAATCTATTTTAAAAATAATATAATCTTGATCCGTTGATATATATTATTTTGTATAATGATCAGACCGGCTACCTAGGCGATCTAGAATGTGATTATACTAATTAAAATGAACTAAAAAAATACTTATGTTAATAAATTTATTTGTATAATACTATTTTTAGAGATCTCATTTATTGGTGAGTTCAAAATAAAAATTCAACATTAGTAATTATATTGTAGTCAATTAAATTAGATATATAAAAGGTTGAAACATTCTTAAAATGTTTTATCTTATTTAATTTATTTTTAACTGTTAAAAAAAATAAACTAATTGTATAACAATAACCTATAGGTTAATCTAATAGTACACCCTCAATTAATGTCTTTTTCTTCTCTACAAACCAGCTATAAAACTAGAACACAACTTTAATAATGAAACATGTTGATTAATATACAAAGTATTCTGACTTTTAGTCGAGGATATATTAGATTCAACAAAACAAATATAAAAATGATGTCTAAAACTTAGATTCGGAAATGTTGATGAAGTTGAAAACATGATCGAAAGTTGAAATATAATAAGTGAAAGACTATTATTAAAGTGTACGATGAACTGGAAACTGGATCAAAATTATTGTTGTAGATGGCGGCGTCCACCTTGGGTTTTGTTGATGAGTTTATGGTACACTCTTCCACCCAACTTGTAGAATATTAATGGTTAAAACAAGAACAAAAATACAACAAACATCAAACAAAACAGCTCATGGGTGGCTTGGGTGGAGTAGAAATGTTCAAGTAGCCATTGCAAATTTTAATTAAATTAACATTAATTTTAAAAAGTAACACGACAAGTTATGCCACTTGAATCATAACTAAATCTATTATAAAAATAAAAGAATGTAAATTTAGGTAGAATTGATTAAAACTTAAAATAAAGTGTTTTTTCAAACGCAGAATTTGGTTTTGTTTGGTTATGATTATATATAAAAACAAAAGTCATTAAATATGTCTATCCGTACTTTTGAAAACAACTTTCACATAAAAAATTATTTATTTTTATTTCTGTTTTTCTTTTAATTAAAAAAATATAATAATTGTATTTCTATCAAAAGGTGATTTTCTTCTAAACAAACACCCTTAATCGGGTCATACGAATTAGAAACTTTTTAACCGCTAACCTAACCCGCAATTTGCAAATTTAGTATTTATTTTGTTACTGTTTACAATATTTAGTGTCTGATTCAATTGAACTAAAGAAAATGGCTAATTTAATTTATACTAATAAACTTGTTTTAAATTTATATTTATTAACTTATTTTTGTCATTTGTACTTTTAGTGTACCATATATATTTGTAAGAAAATCCCCAGCCCTTTAATTAAGGATATTTTGAAATAAGAAAATTATATAAAATATATTGTTTATTAAAATAAATAAATAAATAGTACTTTTAATTTGGGTCTTATAAATAAGAATGGGGAAAATGTTTTGTACTCGTGAAACTGAATTAACATTGTTGGGATGAGTTGAGTTAAAAATTGTAATCGTAGTTCCAAATCCTTTGCTTGAGGTGATATGCTAAACAAAATATGATCATTATTATTTAAATGACAATACAAAATAAACACATAAAGTAAGTTGATTAAAATAAATCAATGTATAAAAAAAAGTAAATAATCATTCAAAGTATTTCATTAATAACATTCAATTTATTTCATTTAATCAATTTAAATATATAATTAGATTACTTTTGAAAGACCATAGTAAATATATTATCATTAAAGACCAATAAATATTCTAACCAAGTAACTTTTTGAAAACTCTTATGAAACCTAAGACATCTTTCAAACTTATGTAGTTAGCAAAAGTAAAAGCCTCCATCAACTCAAATATATAAGGTTACGAGTGGGAGTTAAAATTTCAGTGTCTTAAATTAACTCAATATTTACATCATATTAACAATATAATTTTACCTCTCTAATAATAGTCAATTAACATACATACTAATGTGTGATTCTTCGGACAACTCATTATCATTTTCCATATCACCGTGAACTTAAATTATTATTTTTTTTCTTCAATTCAAATATTATATATGTAACCACAAAAACTTATCCATACAAGAAACAAAGCATTAAGAATTAAATATCTAAATAAAAAATTTACTCAAAAATAAATTTTTTAATGAGATTATGTTATTCTTTTGTCCCTCACCTTTCAATGTATGCTCTGGTTGAAGAAAAGAAAAAAGAAAACAACTATGAAAAATAATAAAAAAGAGAAATTTTAGAGTTTAAAGAAATAAAATAATTATAAAATGAATTTATTTTATGTTATATATTTTTATAATTTTAAAATAATAAAATATCTACTATTCAATTAATTTAAACTATATCCTTTGAATTTATAAAATTATTATTATCTTATATGCATTTTTTTAACTCGAAAGTCATTTTATATTTTCATCATCTCACATTCGAAGTTCAAATTTGCAAATCAATCCCTTATTCAAAATACAATAGTAACACTAAATATTTTATTTCTTAATATCAAGATTACCATAAAATATATCTCATTTGAGGAAAAGGTATCGTGAGTTGTCATCAAATAATCAATAAACATAACGAAGGAACAAAAATATGATCCAAAAGTTAGTCGTCTTAAACCTAATCAAAGTTTTCAAGGGAGGTAAATCATGAAAATAATATAAACTAAAAAAATAAAGTAATTATACTTATAATAGTAGGAATCAAAGCATATATAATTTTCAATAAACAAATGACATGTTTTTTTTAGAACTTTAAATATATTACAATTTCTCTAAAATAATACCATAAGGGTCTTTGTTGAAAAAACTTGAGCACTTTCAACTTTGTTAGGTTAGTTTAAATTCTAATTCGTAATGATGAAGTGTATTTATTCTAAGCTATTTTATCATAGTAAACCTTTTAACAATAAAAAATTGGGCATTTTTTATTCGATTTTTTTTATTTCTTCAAGTGTGTGACAGCAAATTCTCTGTTTGAATTTTATTTTCTACTGAAAAGTTGAGATTTTTGTTGGTCATTGGAGTGTGTACAACTTGTTTCAGGTCTAAACATCAAACTAGTTTTTACTGATTTTCTACTTTTAGAAGTTAGTGTCGGAGACAGATTCAAATTATTATTATGAAAATGTATGCGTTGAGTGCTAAATTTGATATATATTATAATAATTTAATGCTATTTATCTTTTTTAATTTACATTGTGAGAAAAAATGAATTTGCATTCAAAATTTATAATAAATACAGAAAAAAAAACTACAATTCCTTTAGATAAGTAAAATGATTTAATATTTCCAATAATAAAATTAGTTGTAAAACATAAAACCATTAACATTGATCATTAATAGGACAATCATTTATTTAACATCGCCTATTTGCTATCTATCACCTATCAATAACTTCTATACAGAAGTATGTAAATTACAAATAACTGAAATTTGCAAAAACTGGTATCGGAAGCAAAACTTACTTAATTTTTAAAAAATAATTTTTAAAAATTATTAATTTTTTTAAAAAAAAAAAAAAAAAACAAGTGGCTCGACATACTTACTCCTATTAGTTTCTTGAGCTTAAAACAAATAACAAGTTTATATATTTATTTATATAACATAAAGGAAAAAAAAAAAACATGTACATTTTATTTATAATGTAACTTTTAAAATTATATTTTATTATTCGTTTAACTTTTATAATTCATAAAATTTAATCTTATATACTTAAAAAAACATTTATATCACTTTCTGCATATATTATTTTAATTTTTTGAAATCCTTATGCATACAACTTTTTCATTTCTTTTAGTTTCTACCGTTTAAATTTATGAAGATTGAAAGAAATTAAAAATAACATACGCAAAAACTAAGAGGAATTATTTTTATATAGAGAAAGAAAGTAAAAGGTGAAATTTGTCTAATTGATTAATTATACTAATTTTTTAATCTTGTAGAAATAAAATTATTTTATTTAATTATGAAAAAAAAAAACAATTACAAGCTGGATTAGGATTTTGTTTGGGAAAAGAAAAAAATATTCCACTAATGTTTTGTCAGTAAAAAAAACTGCGTGAAAGTGTGAACCCATGTTTTGCATGGGCTATGACTTGAGTTGGGTCTAATATATAGAACCAACCCACTCAAAACGCGCTTTTATAGACTTATTTTGAATTCTCAAACCTTTTTCTTTCTTTGGGAGGAAAGTAAACAGAAGCATGTCGGGAATCGATTTTTTATCAACTCATTAATCATATTTCAATTAAATAAAATAATTTTTAATGTGTTTATCTTTCACTAACTAATAAAAAAAATATTATCTTAATTTCAGTAATAATAATAATAATAATTGACGTTAATTAAAGTTTATTGTGTTATCTGTTAAAAAATATTTGAAATTCTTGCATGTCTTAAATATAAAACCAAGAAAATAGAATATAACTTAACTAGATTTAAATCTAACATAAAATAGGAAAAAAAAGTACAAAGCATAATATAACTTTTTGGCACAATGAGAGAAAAGACTTATGAAACATATGGTTCATGAACTTGTAAATATAATGTTTATGCTCTCTAACATTTATGTTATTTTAGAAGTCTAATATATATTAATTTAAAATGTATAACCCAAAGTTTTTTATTTACAAGTTAATACATTAAATAATGCACATGAGTGTGGTACATTTCCCGTGTCAACTTAGTAAGGTAAGTGCTGTTTGAATAGATTTTTTTAGTAAGTATTCAAAGCAGAAAAGTAGAATAATTTAGTTTTGCCTATTAAAATATATTTATACATATGTTAACAAAAATTCATTTAACTTAAGATAAAATTAATTTGAATTTATAAAGAAAAACTTCAGTTATTTTTTCTTTTTATTTTATTTCCCTGCAAAGGAATTTTATGGAAAAGTTTATACACATGAAATCGAAATATTTGGCGTTTGTCTTGTAGACATTCGACCAAAAATCACTTTTAACTGTTTATTCCATTTAGGACAAATGCTTCTTGCACCTTTCAATTTGAACCAGCACCTCCTTAATTTTAAAAATAACTATTTTATTTTTTTAAAAGTGATTCAGATTATTTAGACATACTTTCTGAAATTGATGAAATACATTTTAAAATTTTTAAAATACATTTCAGAATAGGATTTCTGGAATATAGATAATAACTTTCAAAATGTTTTTTTGGAATAAATTGTTAGAACAAACTTTATGGAATGAGATATTTTTTACAGTGTTCTTCTTCTCTTTTTCTTCTACAACAGCAATGACATAGCAACAACGACATAGGTGGTGAAAACAGTAAAAAGATATACATTGATGGAAAAACGAACGAGACAATTCGGTCACTGCATCCCATTGTAAGGGTGAAATTTCAAAAGTAGGAGTTACAGGAAGTAATTGTCTCAATTTTGAAGTCCACCTGATATCACAGAAAAAAAGTTGGGCTTTAGACCCAAGTCATTGGACGAGGTTTCATTGAATTTAAGAAGAAAAAAAATATCATTGTAATTAAGTATAACATAAAGAGTAGATTTGGTCTAATTTGAATGTAAACTCCAATCCTAATTATATCAATTTTGACAGTTTAGTTAGGCTCAGTTTAACGTTTTTTTTTTCATGATTATAAATTTATTAACACAATAAAGAATGTAATAACTAAGGTTACATAATTATCACTTCGGGAAATAAAACAAAATTATTATTTTTTTAAATATTTAGTTGACTTTTTTTTTATTTGCATTACTCTTTAATAATAATATTAACAACTCTTTTCATAACATAAAAGTAAATTGTGCACCACTTCATATTCAATGTTGTTTTTAACAATACTGGTAAATCATTCTGCAACATATAAAAGTAACATGTTCTCTTTATTAAAAAGAGAAAAAGTTATAAATGATTTAATGCTTGTTATATTAGTAACAAAAATCACATATTGATTGGGCTTCCTTTACAAATGTCAATTTAATCTTCATTCTTTTAGAAACAAATATCTTTCTCAAAATTTCAGAGTTAAAAAAATATGGTTGCTTTATTTTTCGTTTTTTTGTTTTACGAGTAACTAAAACACTAAAAAAATTATTTTATTCACTTCCACTTTGAATAATGTTTTCTATAGTATCTCCGAAATGCCTAGTCCTAAGAATTTTAATACAATCCAAACAATATTTTTCATAAAGGGTAAGAACTTTATTTAATTTTTACTCTTCATTCTTTATTTAATTGTAACAGGGAGGTGCACAAATCAATTATAAGGGTTGAAAAAGCAATTACTAAAATTATAGTTTTGTTTGGGACTTTGCGGCCCGGTCCCTTATGACATGAAAGCAAAAACAAGAGATTTAGCATAGGCCTTGATAACTTGTTAAGGACCATTTATTCAAGCTTTTTACAAAACGAATTTAAAAATATATCAAAATATAACTGTTTTAAGTTTTGTTCGGCCACAATTATAAAAAAAAAATAGTTTTAAAATTTATATTTAAAAATTGTATAATTTTTTGTTATAATATTAACTTCTTCATTGGATACATTACTTAAAAAATCTCAAAATAATTAAAAATGTGTCCTTTTCAAAATAATATTTTTATAAATTGAAACTAAAAAGCTGTAAACTTAGTACTGCGTTTTTTTTTCTTGGTTTATTAAGTTTTTTTTCCCTTTTTTAAAATAAAATAGTCTTTGTGTTTCGGCTTTGAAAAAAAGAAAAAAAAAAACTTATTTGTGAATAGATACATAACCAAAAGTACAATTCCATTTTTAATACTTCAAAATTTGACATGAATAACAAAAGTACAATTTCATTCTTAGTGCTTCAAAAATTGACCTGAATAAGAAAGGTACAATTGTATTTTGTCAATTGCTTTATGTACCATATAAAGTATTTTCTGCACTTAGTAAATATTTAATATACCAATAATATCTTTATCATTTTAATTTTTAAATTTATTTATTAAACAATCATATTTTTTTCTCTTATAAGCTTAATTGACTCATCCTCTACATCATTCGAACTACCATTAAATTGAAAAAGAAATTAACGTTTATCTCTCTCTCATATATGTATTTTAAAGAAAGTCTCTTTAATTTTAAATTAATAAAATAAAATTTTTACTTTCTATTTTTTTTTCTAGTTTCTTTCTACTTTCTTCCATAATATTATTTGTTATAACTTCATCAAATGATAGATTATGAAAGAAACTAAAATTAAGTTGTAAAAAAGAAAACAAATTTTATTCTTTTCAATCAATTGCATATTATTTTATCTTTTATTAGTTTGTTAAAATGAGATATTTTATTATTATGATATTTATCATTTGAGATGAACAATAATCTCATTCAAACAAAGTATAAAAACAATTTATATAAAATAAATAAATAAAATGGAAATACATAATTAAATACGAGAAAAAAAAGTTATTAATAACAAATTTGATTGTTTAGGGTTTTTCTTTTACTTGTAAATGTGTTATTCATACAATAAATTTTAAATTATTTAAAAAGTACGATTAATTTTAAAAATTTAATTGAACATATCGTTTTTAAATATTTAGTTTTGTGATATCAAATTCTATGTTGTTTAAAAAAATATAGATATTTTTTAAAATTATTGTGAGAAGGAAGTAGGTATACTAAAAATTGAAAAAAAAAATTTGGTATAACCATAATTCAAATTTATGATCTTTATCATTTTATTTATTAATAGAATACTTTAAAATATGTAACATTCTTAACGTATAATTAATTAAAAAAATAAAAAGTTTGTACTGAGAAAACAATTATTTACGTTTATAGTATAGGAAACAATTGTCAATATTATTTTTATTATTATTAAAAAAAAATACTTTCTACATTATGATTTGTATTTATAGTTTTCTAAAATACTGAAATTATCAACATTTATAAATTATTACTTCTCACCTTCTTTTATTTATTTTTTCTTTTACAATAAAAATGTCTTATGATTTTTGTAATTTTTCTGTAACATTATTTTCTATATGAAACAACTTAATTTTCTACACTTTTTATACCATATTGTGATTTTTTTTTCTTGCAACAACTTAATTTTATTTTCTTCCTAATATAACGGAAGAATATACAACAAATAATGTAACAGAAGAAGGTACAGAAAAATTAAGAAGAAAAAACAGAAAGCAAAAAAATATTACTTTATTAATTTAAAATTAAGGAGATTCTTTAAAATATATATATGAAGGAGGAAGAACAGTTAACTTCTTTGAGAAAAAATAAGAAAGCAAAATTCTTACTTTTTTAATTTAAAATATGAGAGAGAAAAAAAATCAAAACAAACGTTATTTTTTTATTTTTTTAATTCGATGGTTCTACATGAATCAAATTAAGAGTGTGAAAAAGAGAAAATAGATTATTTAATAAAAATAATAAAAATATTGTTGATATGTTAAAAATTTAAGTACAGAAAATATTTTGTACCAGACAAGAAGCAATTGCTAATTTAGTTTTAAAAAAAAAAAAAAGTGAGTGGTGTCTGAAGCAAAGCGAAAAATACATTTAACTGCCTTTAAGGGTCTAAGGTTCTACTAATCCCTTTTTTCCTCTCATTTCATCTCTTCTCATTCCTCTCCACACCCCAATATATCATAACATTGTACAATCAAAACCTTCAAACATTATCACAGTAAGTTCATACCCACATTTTTCTTTTTTTCTGATCCAATATTCCATCTTTTATAATTTGCAAAAGTAGTTATATTCTAATTTTCTTTTTTAAATCATGAAATGTGATCCAATTATATATTATGTCTTTGTCCATCTAGATCCATCTAGATCTGGTAATGGTAATGGAATTGTTCAGAAACATTATTCTTAAAATTGCCGATGAACAAGTTTATAAAAATAATATCAAGTTTATAAAAATAATAAAAACACGATTTATTCACAATAGTTTTATGTAATTTTTCATAATTTACTCACATTTAAAATAAAAAGATATATATATTATTTTTGAAAATTTTATAAAAAAATTATACTAATTTAAGAAATTTACCCACTGCAATCAATAAAATATTTCATAAATATAAACAAAGTGGTGTAAAAGTATAATTTTCTTTTAGTTTATACCATAAGTCGCCTACATCTTCTTTAAATATTTTTAAACTGTTTTTATTATGTAATATAAACTTAAAAAATAACATAACATAGAAAAGATATTCTATTTTATTTTTATAAAAAACTCTTTCACAGATTATTTTTATCCTTTTCTTTATATTATAAAAATTTTATACAATATAATTCTTATTATATAAAAGGTATAAGATATTATATCTTTAATTTTATATATCAAATTAAATTAAAACACTTTTATAAAAAAAATAACAACATTTATTAAAAAAATCTGTTCTATCACACACACCGATTCACCAAGTATTTGCAAATATACTATATTAGTTTGCAAGAAACTCACTTGTAGAAATGGGTGTCTTTTATTCTCACTTTATTGTAGAAAAAGCTATCTTACAAGGATTAAACAAGCACATAATATATAAAAATTAATCCTGTGCAAAATGTTTAGGATGGAAGATGACTAATACTAACGAATCGTATTATTAATAACGATAATAATGATAATGAAAAATAATCATAACAATGATAATAAATAAAAATAATGACAAAATCAACAACAATAAAAAATAATGATAATTACAATAAAAATGATAAAATAATTTTAACTAAAGCATTAACAATTATGAGATCAATAGGGTAAAAATAATCATAGCACATAGTTTTACTATGAGGATAATATGATAATGATAATAAAATAGTGTTATAATAATAAAATTATAAAAAAACTGTAACAATAATGAAAATATATTTGATTTTATAATAATAATGGGATGATTATATGATTTTTAAAACGTTAAAAAATTTAATTGATTATTTACAAAAGTTTTCAATATTATGAGAAGTAGTTAAAAACTTATTTCACATCAAAAAGCATGCTCATTTATAATTTTTTTTAACTTGAGTTCTATTTTCTTTTATTAAATATAAAATTTCACTATATTATAATTAGAGTAGAATAAATTCACAAAATTGTTTCTAGTTATATATTAATTTTTTCTTGATATTGAACATCTAAGTACACTAAACTTCTTTAAGCTAAATACATAAACTTTTTTGAGATTATACAAAAAAAAATCATTTTATAAAAGATCCATTTTCAAAAAGAAAGAATATGAAATGAATGTATTTTACACTGAGAGATTAAATTTTATAATAATAAAAAATTTACAAATATTACTTTTGTTTTCTATATCATATAAGGTATATAGTCTTTTGTTAAATACTAATACTTAGAAGTTAAAAAAAAAATATGTTAACTTTTCTTAAAAGAGAATAAATTACTATTAATTGATGATTAAAAAGATTACATATGCAAATAAATATAAATGAATTGAAAATTAAAATTGTTGAGAATGCATCTATAAAAAGTTGAAATTGTTGATATTACACTTATAAAAGTATTGAGAATCTCTACAAAACATATAACATATAAAAGTTAAAATTTTATTATGTAAATTTTATATGTTTTACGTAGACTTATTTTTCTATAAGGCAGCTTCTTTTTTGATATCCGTAATCAGATTATTTAGCTTCATCCTTACTTCGACAATTAAATTCTTTATTTCGTGAATTAAATTCTTTACTTTCTTCTTGACATCAACAATTACATTTCTTTTTCTTTTTTGACATCAACAATCATATCATTTACTTCTTTAACAGTAATATCAGAAATCAGATTTCTTACTTTATGAATAATGAAACGATTTATTTACAAAAATATCTAACAATATGCATGATTTATTCACATTTAAAATAAATAAAAAATACACTATTTTGATAATTTCACAAAAAATTACACTAATTTAGGAAACTTGTCACAAATTAAAGTGCATAATGTTTCTTCTATAATTTCTTCACTTTTTTGTTTATCAATTCAAATTAACTTCATTTTATCTCTTTTCCCACAGAAAATAATAAATTAAAAATAATTAAATCCATTAAGAAAATAAAAATATTTGTAAATATTTTAAAACTGAGGAAAAATGAAAAAACTACCATTAAAGTAACCCAAGCAATACTTACTATATTCATGTCAATTTTGTCTCCTATCTCTATAAATATGAAGAAACTATTTCATTATTTTTTAAAATTTATTCTTCTATTATCTTTTTTGTGTTATTTGCTAAAAATACTATAATAGTGGAATTGTTGTTACAGAGTAAAAAAAAGGATTCTAAACTAATATTATTGACAAAAACAAAAATTCATTCTATCTATTAGAACATTAAAAAGTTTTTTTTTATTCTTTTTAGTAAAATCGAAAGTAAAAAAAGTTTGTTAATATTTATAAAAAGAAAATAAATTAACAGTTTTTTTTTTTACTTGAAGCACAAGCTATAATCTTCATTAACTCTTATTTAAATTTTTTGAGTTCATCCTTCCTTTGTCGTCTCTGAGAACAGATTTTGAACTTGTATTGTTTTCTCTTTCTCTTCGAATTTCATTTTTGCAATTTTCAATTTTGCAATCTAATTTTGATTCAGGTTATATCATGAATATTTTGTGTTGAATCCCTGCATTCCATTCTTTGATTTTAAAGAATTTTGACTGGTTTAATGTATTTTTTTAATTTGTTTTCTCATCCCAAAATTCTGTCTGTTAACAGTGTAACTTTTATATGATTTATTTTGTGTATGCGATTCATTAATTTGTGTTCGCGGTGTGTGGGATGTGTTCGCGGGTGAAGGGGCTGAAGGAGGTGGAGGAGGCACTGAAGGAGGGGAAGGAGGGGGTGAAGGAGGGGCTGAAGGAGGGGAAGAAGGAGGTGGAGGAGGCACTGAAGGAGGCCCTGAAGGAGGCCCTGAAGGAGGGGAAGAAGGAGCTGGAGGAGTAGGTGATGGACGAGATTGACGCTATTATTTACAGCTTATATTCATTAGGGAAGGTTTATATTTACCCATGTAAGGTTTATTTAATTTGATCTAAATATAGATTAGTATATATATATATATAGTCTTTTCTGACTATTGATTCCATATTTATTTTTGTTTTAATATAAAGTCCATTTAATCTGATCTAAACATAGAGTAGTATATATATAATTTAATACTAACACCAAAACCATGAATATGTAAATTAGTGATTAATTTAAATATAGTTGCTTTTTTCAGGATCGAAGCTATGTTTGATCCTCGTTAACATGAATGCTTGTTGGGGCTTTTACCAGATCTCAGTATATTTTATCGTTAACATGAATGCTTGATGGGGCTTTTACTAGATCTCACTATATTTTATGGGTTTTTGCCTTTTGTACTCCTATAATTATTAACTATAACCCTATGATAAAAGAAAAAAATTAAAATATCCTTCCTTGCTGCACCATACAGTAAGAAATAGTTGTTAAGAAAAGTTTATTTCGGATGTAATTATATAAATTTTACCTAATTTTAGGTATTAGGGTTCTACAAAACTTATTTTTTATTCTAAAAGCTAATTTTAAAATGAATTTCATATGTTTCGAAAAATAAAGAGAGGCATTTATAAATTATGGAGTGCAAGAAGTAAAAGTTTATTTTCTGATATGTGACCCGTAAAGGAGGCTTAAATATCTTGATCTCGTTCGTTATGGACTCTCTTTTTAGCGTTTACATCGGGGATTGAATCAGGGCAAGGTTTAATTTTGAAGTGCTTGAGATTGATTCAATTGTGAATAGCGATTTTGATGAGATGAGAATGAAAGGGAGGGTGGCTTTGTATTAATGCTCAAATCACTGGAATACTTTATTAGACTGTTTTATTAGTATTGGTTTAATCAATATTCATGTTGGGAGTTGAAAAATAATCAGACAAATTTGAAAAATAACTTAGTATTGCTTTGTCCTCTCTCACAATAGATTTTAAACTTGTATTTTATTGGTTACAGTGGGTAAATTTCTTAAATTAGTATAATGTTTTTTTTGTGAAATTCACAAAAATATATATTTTTTTATTCTAAATATAAATAAATTGTGCAGAAATTACATGTGAATAAATCGTGTTTTTGTTATTTTCATAAACTTCTCCATTTATAATTTTAAGAATAATGTTTTTCAACAACTCCATTACCAGATCTAGATGGACAAAGACATAATATATAATTGGATCACATTCCATGATTTAAAAAAGAAAATTGAAATATAACTAGTGAAAGATGGAAAATTGGATCAGAAAAAAAAAATGTGGGTATGAACTTCCTGTGATAATGTTTGAAAGCTTTGATCTTACAATGTTATGGTATATTGGGGTGTAGAGAGGAATGAGAAGAGATGAAATGAGAGGGAAAAAGGGATTGGTAGAGAATTGCTTCTTGTACAAACTTCCCCTGATACAAACTTCACTTAGCAAACTTTTAAGGTATCAATAATACTCTTATTATTTTTATTTTTAAATTTATTTATTAAATAATCTATTTTCTCTCACACAAGCTTTTATATCAGTAAAACCACCAAATTAAAAAAAAATTGTTTTATTTTATTTTTCTCTCACATTTTAAATTAAGAAAGTAAGATTTTGCTTTCTAATTTTTTTCAAAGAAGTTATCTGTCCTTCTCCTTCACATATATATTTTTAAAAATTCCTTAATTTTAAATTAATAAAGTAAGATTTTTTTGTTTTCTGTATTTTCTTTCTAATTTTCTGTACCTTCTTCCAGTTACATTATTTGTTTTATATTCTTCCGTTATATTAGAAAGAAAATAAAATTAAATTGTTGCAAGAAAAAAATCACAATATGTTATAAAAAGTGTAGAAAATTAAGTAAAAATCTTATTTTATTAATTTAAAATTAAAAGCGTCTCCTCTAAAATACACATAATAAACAAACGAGAGAGAAATAGTTAATTTCTTTTTCAATTTAGTGGTGGATTCAATGATATAGAGAGTGAGTCTAGAGAGAGAAAAATGATTGTTTAATAAATAAATTTAAAAATAAAAATGATAAATATATTATTGGTATATTAAATATTTGTTAAATGCAACAAACACTTTGTATTTTGCAGGAAGCAATTATCTTCTATTTTTAATATTTTAAATTTGACATGAATAACAAAACTACAATCTATTATAATACTTCTTCAAACATATAGTAATATGACTTACTTAAAAAAAAATTAAACTATTTATATAAGAATCAAAATGTTAACATTGTTAAAAAAGTTCTAAAAGTAATTACTCCATCAAGATAGAATACGTCAAATGAGGATAATTTTTATCACTTCTCACGCTCAAAACCTTACTTATGATCTTTGAGGACTTTATTGGCAAAATGTAAAAGTAAAACTATTTACTTTAAACCATACACACGATCTTAAACTACTAAAATTGGATATTTCACAAGTAATGATAAAAAAATTAAACACAAATACATTGTTACTCTTGCATTTTACAAGCAACCTTACATTACTAGTACATTTTTTCTTTCCCTTACATAAGAAGGGAACCAGTTTTGCAGACAATGTTTAATGCAAGTGCTTAGAAAGTTCTTTCAAATGACTAAAAGAAGCTCTGTAACCGTTGTTACTAAATAGGTAGTTGTAATTGCAACCAAACAGGAACATGAATTGTCAAAGTTTGAAGCACAGTTGTCCATTACTTTGTCTTTTACTGGACTCATGGCAGAAAGAGTGGTGGAACACAACACTCAACAGTCAGCATCCTAAATTAATAACAATAACACATATAAATGGTTTATTTATTATAAGAATAATGTGTAATGTAGAAAAGAGAATAGTTAAATTTAACAAAGCGAAAGCATAACTCTGATAAGAGTGATATGTTTTTTAAATTTAGAAAACAAATAATTTTATTTAAAGTATATAAAAGTTAATGTAAATATTAATTTTTGATTGATTAAAGTAAAATAACGTGTCAGAAAATATGAACATAGAAAATGCCCCACATTGATTGTAATAATGAGAAGAGCATGCGTGGGGTGAATGCAAACTTCAATTTCCAGCGTGTCAAACATACGAACACACACTCAAACATATGAACACACACGCTAATGTCTTCCTTGCACGTTTTTGTTAACTCTCCTTCTGAAGAAACCACTTACATATGCATGCCAATAGTGATCGATCACGAGTACCTATTTTTCTCAATATTTTATTACTTAAAACTACTAAATAAATGAAAAATAATTAAGATTTTCTTTTCTTAGAGAGCCCTAAAATTAAAACATTCACTCTTACTTCATATTTTCTATTCAAGTTAAATTTATCTAAGAGTATGATAATTAATGTTTTTCTTCAATTTCGAGTGTAAATAGATAAACTATAATGGCATGATTTTTCAGCCGACGGCTTTTCTTTTAATTTCGAGTGTAAATAGAAAAACTATAATGACATGTTTTGTCAGCCGACGACTTTTCTTTTTCTTTTAATTTCAAATGGATAAACTATAAAATACTCCACTCTACAAATCTATTCATTAGTGTTTAGAATAATTAAATTGAGACTTATAATATTAATTTAATTGGGCAACTAGGCAAATTATAAGTTCTCTTAACAAATAAAGAAAAAGTTTAATTTTATGAATTAAAATTAACTTATAAATAAAATACATTGAAGAGTCTTTATAAATTAAAATGGTGGACTTTGTTTCCATTAAATGTGGTAGGTAGCTTGACAAAACCATAGTTGACAATACAGTAGTGATGTAGAGTGATACATCAGATCCATGAACTCTTCTTCAAGGTTAAACTTGTAAATATGACAAAATCAAACCATAAATATGATTTTTTAGATAGAGTTTACTCAAATTAGGAGATAAATAGTATTTAAAACGTCTTACAAACTAATTAGTATTTTTTATTTATTTATTGGATTATGTCAATCTTTAATTTAGAAAAAAAAAAACTGTGAGATTTGCCCTTTTTAACATTGTGGTTGACTAGGAAGATGTGAAGATTGGAAATAAAAATTTGAAGAAGGAAAGTGAGAATAGAATTGTGACGAAAGGAAAGGGGTGTGCCAAAGAGTTAGGAGGTGAGTGGGTAATGGCATTGGCACGTGTAATGAGTGCGACATGCTTGGGTGTGACCGTGTCCACAGAAAGAAGGAACGAAAGGTGTAGAAGATTCATTTGTTCAACTCAAATCACCCGAAGCCAATGCAGTGGCAATAGCCGTCACTTGAGACCACGTGGCCACTACTTTCAATCCAACACAAAAATACACACACATGCTTCTACCCTCTCTTTCTCTCATATGGTCTCCTCTTATCAAATTCCATTTTTGCCCTTTCTATACTTTCATTTTAATTAATAAAATTTACACGTTTATTCATCTTTCACTAATTCAAATTTATAACCACTTGTACTCATATAAAAACAAAAACAACGAAAAACTCGTGAAACTACTACTACCTTTCTTTTTGTTTCTATTATACGTTTTTCCGATGTGTATTCTACAAGTAAACTCATGCGCGTCGGTGATAAATACACCTAAATCATTTTTAATTTAATAAAAAATAACCAGACTAAATTACTGACTTTTATTGTCTTGCTATTAGTAACCTTTTCCAGACTGAAGTTTTTTAATTTTCATCCTTTTGATATTTAACTAAAATTTATTAAAATCTAATTTGATTTGGTACACTAGAAATAAAAAAAACATAGTCTATTGATAAGATAGGTATTCTGTTTTTTTTTTAAAAAATAAATATGGTAGGAATCTGCAGGATATGTTAAAAAAGTTATTAATACTTTCTATGTTGGGGAATATTATGTGGGACGGCAAATAATCATTATGCAGGGAATACATTATGATTTTAGGAAAAAAATACTAAATAATAATCAAATCTTATGGAATAATTTATAAATATGTATGTAATTTAATAATTTAATTCTTGAAAAATTGAATACATATAAAGTATTGTTGGATGAGGCAGCTCTACCCGATATTGCTTTTTAAGATAACTTATAATCATCACCGGTATGGAAGAAAGACAAAACTCAAACATAATCTTATCCTATGAAATTTGAACTAGACAATATCTTTTTCACTAGTTGTGTGTGGAAGTTTAATTATGATGTCTGCAACAACGGTGTCTGAAATTAAGATGCACATATCTTCTTGAAATGATAGCAAATGCAAATGTTCGAGGAATATATATGGATTAAATGACACCCAAAAAGTTTTAACCATGCCCATGAATCTATAATTATAGTGTTACATTCAAGTCTTACAAATATTTTTAGGGTTTATATATATTTTTGTGTCTGAATGATGATGTGCGTGAGATGTTTGACGGATTCAGAAGCTCCATAAGCCAATACATAGAGATACAAGTATGGAAGTTATCTCTGTATTTTTATATGAATAATGATTGAACAGCAAAATATGGAACGAAGTAAAAAATAATAATATGTTGTTAATTAAAGATTAGAAGATATGGACTCTAGAAGATAAGTATGAAAATATAATAATGATGAATGAAGAATTTTGGTAGCAGAAGATAATAAAGTGGGAATTGATTGGATATACGTCTCAATTGCGTAATGCAATATATTGACTCATAATTGTCCCCACTTGGCCTTGGACATTGATGAGACTACCGACCCTCTTCAGATTTTTTATTCCCAATGCCTGCAATAACATTTTCTTTTCACTGTTCTACATGATTCATGACCATCAGAACCATTAATTTAATTTCAGATATAAAAGCTAGAATCAATCCATATGTAGCACCAGTTTTTTAATTCACTTAGTTTAAAGTAGTTTGCGGTTTGATTCTATAAAACACTTAACAACTGCATGTTTAATTTATAATGGGTACTATAATAGATCGAGTTTTATTTTCAAAAGCATAAACTATTGCAAATCAATGTCCTTGTGGGCTTTCTTTTGTAGGACCTTCAGGTTATGTTTGGATGGATAGAACTAGATAACATTAACTTTTATATTAAATAGTTTCAAATGAAAGTTAAAACTATAATAATATGTGTCCGTAACAATTGCTATGATATGTTACCTAAATAATAATTTAAATATATATTTTTTCTTTTAATTTTTGAGATGCTTTTATGAATAAAATTATAATAAAATTTTAAATTTTAAATTAGATAATATTTTGTATAAAATGATTGATTTTAAAAATAGTATTTTAACAGATTTGAGGTCTTAGACCAAAGGGTTATTGTAGATCTCTTAGTTTTAAAGTTCACAATACTTCTTCAAATATTTTAACTAATTCAAAATTAACATACTATATTTCTTTTACTTTACTTTAGTTGTAAATACGATATCATTCTTATTTATTTTACCGTAAAATGATTAAATAATGACTTTTGATTTTAATTTAATCCCTGTATTTTTATAATAACTAATATTTATTGTTTAGAGGATGATAATAAGTTCCGAGTTTTGTAAAAAATAGTAATAAATAAAAAATAGAAAGTGCATGAATACTTTATAAACGTTTATTTTCTTATTTTATCAATGTCTCCCTATTACTATTATTTTTTTTTATTAAAAGATAAGTTTAATTACAAAGATCTTATGATTTATATCATGTATATATATCTTGATCATAGATAAATAATTTTTAGATAATTTACATTTACAAGAGATAATATTATTTTACGAAAAAAATAAGAATAAAAAGTTGTAGTTAAATTAGAAGCTAAATTTAGAAGAATAGTTCTTAAATTTTATGAATGTTTGTTGTTCATACTACTTTTTCTAGGATTTAAAGTATACACATATGAGTTTCATTCAACTATACTGTAATAATATAGTTATATAATTACACATAATATTATTTATAATCCTGTCCATGACTATATAAAACATGTAGAGGTTGGTAGCTTTTTTATAAAGGAAAAACTTGATAAAAGTATTTTAGATTTGTTAAATATTTTATTTGAAGATCATCCTTTGATTATTTTTACCAAAACTAAAAGGAAATTTTTTTGAGAAATTGTTAGACGAATTGAAAATGTATAATATCTATTTACTAACTTGATGGAGAATGTTGAGATAAATATTTTTTACTTACTAAATTATAAGTCTGTATAAAATATTATGATCATATTTAATTTAATTTAATTTTAATTTATAGATTTTATTATTTAATTATTGATTTGTATGAGTAATATATATATATATATATATATATATATA
>Ga0099825_1000946_pt1 | contig 34820 bp, 15 predicted proteins | sample SiratroredBW_FD_76838 | JGI IMG/M metagenome (GOLD analysis project Ga0099825, IMG submission 76838) | Root nodule microbial communities of legume samples collected from California, USA - Siratro red BW | ecosystem: Host-associated > Plants > Roots > Nodule | place: USA: California | collected...
AAATATGACAGTTTACTAATCTCCTAATAGTTTTATGCTTGTTTGGCTTGAGCTTGAGAAATGAATTAACATCAAGCTAGTTCTAGAATTTGTATATGCATCTCTTTCAAAAAAATTAGATGATTTTATGAGGAGAGCTGTCTTTTCTTAAAGCTGTGAACTGCAATATAGCATTTACGAGTATGTTAAACTTGGAATTACTTTTTTTTTTCTGGTGGGGTTTTTACATAGTTATCTGCACTTCCAAAGAGGATACTAGTGAATTTGCCGTGATCGTGAACTTATTTTAGTTGTATTACAAATTGATCGTGAACTTATTTTAGTTGCATTACAAATTGACCGCATACACGGCATATTTTTCTTCAATGACTTGATTCAAACTGACTGTGGACTATCATCTCAGCGGCTGCCACTCATTATTCCTACTGTTAATTGAAAAATGCAGTTTTCTTTGTATTTGTTTCATATATTTTAAGATTATCATTCTTCTTTTCTCCCTTTTGAAGATTGTAATGCTGGGAATTGTAAAGTTATCTTGGGAATGTTTGTCCCAAATGTGTTTGGTGAGAGGATTAATTCATGATGTTTCTGAAAGGGACATAGAGATGGTCTATTTTAGTATTGTGTCTTTGCACAAGGTACATGTGAAAAGTTAAGAAACTAAATGTATGAAATAACTTTAAATTGCTAAAATTTATTGAATAAAAGTGTTACTGAATGTTATGTTTTATTAGGAAGCATCATTATCATCGTTTTAAATAGGCTTCAGAAAACAAAATAAGAAAAATGATACACTAAATATTTAGAAATTTGAGAATTAATATAAAATAAATAAATAACTGACGAAAATGAATTAAAAGTAAAACTTAAGATTCTTACTTACTTCTAGAATTAATCGAAAATGAATTAAACGAAAATGACTTGGGTAATCTAACAATGAAATCCATGATGATCTCTTTCTATATTACTTTTAGAATTGGTAAAGGTTTTAACAAACCTTGTGAAGAACATGCATCATACTTATTTCTCTGACAAATCATGCAATCAGCCACAAAATTGGTGATATTTATTTTTATTTTTTTTCAATATAATGATTGAGAGTGTCCCCAGTGTAGGATGAAATTTCTGCATCAACCTGGGTAACCAGTGAGAAGAGGCTAATAGAATTAATCGACCTTTGAAATGTAGTTTTTCTTTTTCTAGTATATAAGTGTCATGCGCTCTAAAACTTTTAATCCTCCACGATTTTTCTTAATTCTTCATCATTCCGAATTTTGTCTTAAATAGTTTCTCGATCTTGCTACATTAGTCTAGTCAATATTTTAAGATCCGCTATTCCGTCTTCCTCTCTTTCATAATTTCTACTTCCTCTCCTTTATGTTATGCTTCTAAATAAATAAATAAAAAATTATTCATGTCTTTGAACTCCCACTAAAATATGATTATGATTTCAATTATAAGTAGATAGCATTGTTAGGAGTGTGTGCAATTACTTTGATTTTGCTATCCCTACATTGTATTTTGTATTTTGAGGAGAAGAGGTGTGTTCCAAAGCAGAGTGTCTCTTAATTATTCTTCTATATGTATAATCCATTTATTCCTTGAAAATATTAAATTAGAACTTATTCAACTATTCCATTCTAAAAACTTATTTTGGAAGAGAAAAAAATTTAAATTCCATTTTTTTGGCTAGATTTTATTTTTAAATTCAAACATGTTTCATGTATTTAGGGTTTAGGTTTACAATATGCCCTAATTTAGGAATAGGATTAAACCTAAAGACACAAAAAGATGTCTAATATATTTATATATTTAGAGAGGAGGTGGAAACTGAGAAGGATCTTTTATACTTCGAATTACATAAAATATATAATTTAATAATATTATATTATAATTTTTTAAAATATATACAAATTTGTATATTGATTAAATTATTAACTTATATAAATTATAGAACTATGGAATTATAAGTAATATATCAATCGTATAACTATATAAATATGAACCATACATAAGCTACATAAATATATATAGATTTACAATTTATATAAAATTATAAATTTATAATTATGCTATAAATTACATAAAATTATTAACATTATAGATAAGTAAAATTTATATTTAAATTTTTTTCAATTTTGAAAACTAAATTATTTTGCATAAGTTTATGTTATAATAAGTTTTATTAAATTAAAATAATTTATGAAAATATTATGAAATTTATCTATTAAGATTTATAAATCTATTAAAAAATAAACTATAAAATAATATAAATTATATAATTTATGCAATAAATTTATCAAATTATAAAACTATATAATTTATATAATGAAATTATAGAAAATATTAAAATTATATAAGTTATAAAAAAACTATACAAATTATTAAAAGTACATAAAATTATATAATTGTGTAATATAACTATAACATATTATATAAACTTTATAGACTATACAAAATAAATATCAATTACGTAAAAGTATGTAAAATCATATAATATTATATATATATATATATATATATATATATATATATATGTATATGTATAATTTCAAATTGATTATATAACACATTATAATATTATATAGTATTATAGAAAATATATAAAATTTTAAAACCCTATAATTATAGAAATAATTATTACCTTTTCGTATCAGTAATCTAAATCCAAATTGTTGGTTTCAAGCTAATTGTTTTTCAAGGAAGACTGTACAAAAATCAAAATGTATCTATTTGAAAATCACATGATATTATAGAAATTTGTTTTTACTGTCAAGGTCATTTCAATATGTACAACTTTGATTTGATTAAGTTTTGTGATATACTTGTTTAAGTCATATTGTAAGTACATTCTGTAATTGTGATTTTTTTACATTAAATTTGTTCATAACAAAGACTCTTTGTAATATTTTTTAAACTAAAATCATATATGATAATATGACTTTTATTATTTTATAATTAAATTAAAGTCGTGCACGTAGAATGGAAGTGATACATATCATGACTTTAATTAAAAAAACATAAATCATGTTTCATTGCTATTTAAAAAAAATAAATCATGTTTCATTGCTATTTAAAAAAATAAATACTCAAATATACATTTCATTTAAAACTGGAAGAAGTCCTTGTGCAAAAGGGCTCAGCAAAAAGATTTCTGCTAAAGTACTTTGCCAGCAAGATGGTAAATAACAATAAATAAAAAAAATAAAGTACAACAACAGAAATCATATTTAACACATGACTTTAATCTTAAAACAAATCAAACTAAATTTTAGATTTTATTACCGTATTTATTGTATATGACTTCAACATGATTATAATATAAATTAAACTATGATACAAATTAATTAAATCTAAGTCATATATTTTGAATATGAATTTAATAGGAAAAATATTTAAAATTATTTATTCAAAACAAGACTTTTTCAAAATGGAGAAATAAAAATTTAATTATACAGGTAAAACATAACTTGTTTGCAATCAAAAACTTTTATGGAATAAAATTAAACTCATTCTAGATTTTTTTAAAATTACAATAAAGACACAAATTTTCCTACTTATTTCTTCTTCTTTAAATGGTTAGTTAAATTAGTTACCTTTTCACATAACATTTAGAGTCACCCTTTACTTATCACATTTTCAAATAATTCCTATTTAGTAATATATAAACAATAATATGAAATAAAATAATTATTTGAATGAAAATTATATAAGCAATGTTTTTTTTCAGATCTAATAACTTAATTTGTATCATAGACGTATTAAACAATAAAATATTAGAATCAGCACAAAGACGTGACAGTAAACACAGTTTAGTAAAAAGCGAAATAATTAATGTTATAATTGAATAAAGACAAGAAAGTATTTTCATTTTAATTATCCGACATAAATAAAGTATTTTCATACTAATTATCCGAAATTACATATTAAATATTAAAAAAAATTCAATTGATCAAAATCTTTAAAAAAAATAAAATCATTATCAAATAACAACTCTGAAATAGAAGAGAACTTTAGACACACATATAATCAGTATAGACTTTGACCATGACAATCAAGTAACCTCAAACTCTTGAGTGTTTGATGTTAACTCCTATGATCCTCTAAAAATAAAAAAATTACAAAGTGATTATTTAAAGGATAAAGATGAGAAAGATAACGGAGATAATTTTTTAGAGTCAACTCTCAAAGTCCAACTCTCAAACTGTATTTTTTATCTTCATGGTATGATATCTCAACTTCATAGGAAGAGAGAAAATGGACTTTGTGAACTAGAATGTATGCAGGATTTCCTCAATCTATTGGTAGACAAAATGATCTTGAGTAGTTGAGAGAAGTTCCATCTGTCATCGTCATCATTATGTTGCATAGGTACTAGTGTGGGAGTCAGTGCAAGACTTGCCCTGTTAGGATCAGAGGAGATCAATGCAAATGAACAGATTACACCACCAGTTATCAACTAAAACTAAGTGATCATTACAACTATTGTTGATATACCAACAATTACAGAGCGCCAGAGGATCACATAGAGGATGCCTTTAATGAGAAATTATATTAAATTCCAACCATAAACTTAAACATAGAAGAGCTAACTTTGAACTTGCATAACTATATGGAATGAAATATGAAACTTTAAAAAGGGAAAATGTCAATCTTAATTGCTTTATATAAAAATGTTACACGCATTCCTACATCAAGTAGAAAAGTCACTCGTGTAGATTATTATCAGCGACACACTCCTTGTTTAGATGTCCTAACAAACTAAAACAACTTGCCTTAGATATTAATTCTTTTTTGTCTAAGAACTCTAATCCATGTTTTTTGTTTTTCAATAATCTAAATAGGCAATGAATTTTTCTTTTTGCAAAACATGTTTGCTTGGGAGAATTTGACACTGGAAACAAAACTCCTCTGTCTCTAATAAATGTTGTTTCTTATTCATCCTATATTTTTATAAAGCTTGGAATTTCATTTCGCATAAAATGTGTCATGTTTATTCTTCCATTTTCTAGATCTGTTCACAACAAACTAATATCTCTGAGGTTTGATCTGTTCACAACAAACTAATATCTCTTAGGTTTTTTATTTTATATATTTGTTCACAACAACCTTGTCAATATTTTTTAGATCTTTTATAATGTAGCTCTTGGGATGTTATTCATCTTCCTCAAAAAAAATACCTATCAATTGTAAGTAAATTTTTAAATTTAAGCTTAATTGTGATGGTACCATTGCTAAACACAAAGTTAGACTTGCTACTAGCAAATTTATCCAATAATATGATTTTGAACTAGGAAATCTTTTTGCCTATAGTCAAGATCACTACTTTTCAACCATTGACGATTAGCTAAATTAGATGTATATTAAAAAATATATTAAAGAGTTACAGACACACTGTTATAAATAATTCTATAATTTTATAACTCTTCTTGTTTCCAGACCTAATAAATCTATAGACAGATAAAAAAAAAAAAAAGATTGTGATCCAACAATCAGAATAGAGAGGAGTAGAAACACTAATTTAAACTACTTTTTTTCAACATTTTACACAAGTTCATTTTAGAAGTTGATTTCTTCAACATTTTCTTTTTATACAAATGTATAGTGATTAATTTTCTTTATCAATATTTATCTGTAAGATTTCTGAACATGTTTTTCTTTATTAGTTATTTAATGATTAAAAATGTGGTTTATAGTTTATACACAAAGTACTGATGTCTACTAAGTATTAATATTGATAATAAGTATTAAAATTGATTATTTACCCTACTAGAAAAATGACACTCCTTATTTTCAATATTTTATAAGAAAATAAAAAATAATGGTAGTTACATAAATAATAGTACTAATAAGTGATTTTTAGTATGTTATAATGTTAGAATAAGTCAGTGAATCATAGTATTATCAATATAAATGCAGTTAGTTTTAATATATGACTAGTACATATTTATAATTTTTCAAAATTTCAAAGTATAATTAATTATAAAATAGAAATATAAAAATATATACATTAAATGAGATAATTTAATCATGTATTATTATAAATTAATTTTAAAATATAACTAAAAATAAAATAGAAATGTAAAATGTTTATATACTAAAAATAATCTTATTAAATATCACTATGCATACGAGATCCTGAATTACATTCTATTTTTTTCAGTAGTGCACTTTTCATTAGATATATTTCCTTATATTGATGACTTTTGTTAATATTCATAAGAAAAGAGTTCTAACATGGTATCATCTAAAATGTTCATTTGAAAACTTTTATTTTCACTGTATACTAAAATTTATCAGGAACCAGAAAATCCAGAAAGTGTTTTCTTAATAAACAAATAAACAACAAAAAAGTATAAATAACATTTTTTTTTAAACATAAGTTCTACGCAACAAATACATTTATCATATATCATACTTACTTTTTTTTATTGAGGTATTTAAATTATTCTTGACTAGTCAAAATTTAAGTTATTTTAATATTAAAGTAATCTTGTATGTATAATTTTCCTTCCATGTTTTCAAGGTCAGAATCCTAACCTATTATTATTTTACCCAGTCCTGATATTAATTAATATGGATATTCATGATTTGGTCAAATATTTCCAATTTACTATCATTATTTTACCCAGTCCTAATATTAATTAATATGGATATACATGATTTGGTCAAATATTTCCAATTTACTATCAAGATATGAAATTAATTGTACATAACTCTCATATTTGATTAAATATTTCGAATTTAGCATTGAGATACTTTGATTAGTAATTAAAATTTTATCCATTTTCCATTTCATTGAGGTATTTGGCATGGGCTATGGAGCCCAAAAAATATGAACCACCTCATTTTTACTGTACAAACCGTAGAACAGTATAATATTTCTACTGTTTTACGGTTTGTACAAATCGTAAATCATTCGAAATTTCAAGTGATTTACGGTTTGTACAAACTGTAAAATAGTAGAAATGTTTATACAGTTTGTACCAACTGTAAGTCACTCGAAATTCTGAATGATTTACGATTTTGTACAAACCGTAAAACAACAGTAGAACATTTCTACTGTTCTACGGTTTGTACAAACCGTATAACAGTTTAACAGTGAAAAAAAATGCCACCACCGTCGTCCTCCTCCACCAATCCACCATAACTACCACTACAATGTAAAATTCAACTTACAAGGATGCTTACCTTCTTTTCAATTACTTGAATGAGTGTTAAAATGGTGGAAGTGAAGGTTACCATGATGCGGAACGTGAAAACCGTGAAGCAAGGTGCAGGACGTGAATGGAGAACCAGCTCAACAACCAAGGTGCAATGAACGTCAACCACGAGTAGATCTGCAGTGCCAAAGTGAGGTACGAGCTCTGGCAATAGAGGTGAAGGTGCAGCCGCCGTCGGTGGAGTTCAAATGGGGTGCAGAGAGGCGAAGTTCGAATGGGGTGCAGAGGCAAAGTGGAGGAAGAAGCAATGTGAAGGGTGTAAATGAAGGTGAAGGGTATTATGGAATACAATTATTTTACAAAAGGGTTAAATGGTAAATTTCTTTAGACTATGGAGGTGCAGGAAGAAGCAGTCCACTTTAGTATATGCACATCCTCCATACCCATGAGAGGATACAAGCCCCCTCAACCTCAAGCTGAATAGGTGTGAAGGCTTGTTAGGCCTCTTTTCCCCGTTTATTTAAGCTATTTTAAACGTTATGTCTCCTTTACACATAGTTTTATTTGCTTTTAGTGCTTTTTTTTTAGCTTTCTGGATATATCATTCGACGGATGATTTCTTTCGGTGACCAATAGAGGGTTACATTCTTTTGGAAGTCGATTTTATTAATTTGCCCTTCAGAGGCGATTGAGGGTTATACCCTTTCGGAGGTCGATTGAGGGTTATACGCTTTCGGAAGTAGGTTTCATTGATTTGACATTCGGAGGCCGATTAAGGGTTACACCCTTTCATAAGTTAGTTTTATTGATTTTCCATTCGGAGAATGATTGAGGGTTACGGAAGTTGATTTCACCCTTTCATTAATTTGTCATTCGGAGGCCGATTGAGAATTACACGCTTTTTGAAATCGATTTCATTGATTTGTCATTTGAAAATAGGTTTATAAAGTCAATTTTCGGAAGTCAGATTTATAGACTCACCTTTCGGAGGTCAGGTTTCTAGAGTCACCTTTCGGAGTCAAGTTTATAGACTCACCTTTCGAAGGTCAGGTTTATAGATCACCTTTTGGAGGTCGAGTTTATAAGCTCACCTTTTCAAATGTCGAACTTATACTCATCTCGTGGAGATCAAATTTATAGACTCACCTTTCAAAGGTCGCTACATAACAATAAAATTATCAAAAACATAAAAAAAAACAAACATTATCATATGAAAGCTTTTACATGAGAAACACAAGATTATATTATTACTGACTAAGTACAACCTAAAAATACTTAAAGAATAATTTTTTGCCATGTATTCTTAAATCATCAAACTTTCTATTAATATTTTAAAATACTATCATAAACCATTAATGTTTTTGTTAATAAAAATTATATAATTAATTGCATTACTAGTTATGTTTTAAGTTTTATAATATTTTAACACTATCACATGTTATTGTATAAGGAAGACTTATTTTAAAAATTAAAGGTGAACAAATATATTTTTTATTTTTATTTTTTAAAACGTAATATTCTTAAAAAACAATGAAATAATATTTTCAAAAAAACTATATCTATTAAAAAATTATTAATATTTTTTAACTTCATTAAAAGTTTTTAATACATTAACTTTATTAAATCATTGGTGGCCATCCATGATCATTTTTATTACATATAAATATTTTAGTTTTTATATTTTACATATTTGTTTTTTTTTCTTTTCTTTACAATTTCTAAAGAAATACTTAATTAAAATTAACTAAAAAATCATTTCAATCCTTCAAATTTCTATTAAAATATTATTAATATAAATTGGTTTCTAATTTATATACTTAAATAATATATATTAATTTAAAATATTATAATGATAACCATTTAACTATAGCATAACTCGTAATTTTTATTATTTTTTCTTTAAAAAATATAAAAGAGGGAAACCTTGACACTTTCTTTCACTATGTTATCTGAATGTAATAATTTGTTTTATTAAAACTTGTATTTTAAAAACACAATTTATTCATATTTGTATTTTTAAATTTTAGTCATTTTATAGAATTTAAAAATTTAGAAATAAATAAAATTATCAGGATAAGAATTATAAGAGAATAGTTCTCTCTCAATCTTATATTATTTTCATATTCTTTTTTATTTGAGCCTCATATATTTTTCATGCTTTCTAATTTCTTGTTGTATTGTATTTTACTCGTCGTTCTGAAAATTTATTGAAGGGTTATTGCATCACTATTCTCTCCATTGGGTGAGAACTATCTTTAGTTTCTCATTCTTTTTGAAAATCAGATTTTTAAGAAAGTTTTTAATATATGATTTTTCAATGTGAAGATAAGAAAGTTTTACCTAATCCAAGATGAGTGCTAATTTGCTAATTTATTTTAGTGACTGAGATTTTTGAATCCCTCTTAACTAGTCCAAGTCTAAATTATTTGTTGGCATTTATATATTATATTTATAACTTTCCTTCCCAAGTCTTCAATCCTAACCCATTATTGATTTACCCATCTTCTAAATATTAATTACATGCATGATTCCATCAAATATTTCAATTTACTGTACATAACTGTACATATCTTTGATTAAATATTTAGAATTTACCATTGAATTAATTATATCTATTTTAAGAGAGAATTGTTCATTAATGATTCAAATTTCATCCATTCTGACAAAGATATTTAACAGAGACTAAGAAAACTCAAAAAATACCAACCACCTCACTTTATTATACACACCCATACTACCTAGAGGGCACTTGAATAACAATATAAAACTGTTATCTATTCTTCATACTATTTTCTCATGTTACACTTCAAAATTTATCAAAATATAATGAGAATCCATATCAATATATATATATATATACACTGATGTGAAAAAATCTACATAATATTTTCTTTTTTAAAAAAAAAAAAATTAGACTATAAATGATGTAATCCGTATTCTTTTTATCAGAAGAATTATTGTTATTATATATGTTTCCCAACCTAAAAAGAGATTGAAGAAACATTCACATCCAAATGTAAAACATAATTTAAATTTAAATTATTCATTACTACTAATCAAAATCAAACAAACTTATTAATATCTAAATATGACAACTAAATAATAAAATTTATAACTAAAACAATATTTTATTTATAAAAATATATAATCAAATATTATAATTATTTGGATAATGGTTATGGTTGCAACTCCTTTTCAAAATATAATGATTATGAGGATGGTGGTTGGAGTTAGGAGTCCTAGTCCCAATACACTTTTTCGGTCAAAGTCCAACAATGTGCGATGCAATACATTTAATTATTTATTTGATAAAAAAAAATAGCATTCCATCCTATAATAAGAAAAAATTTCAAAAATGAAAATACTGACAAAAATTATATTTACCCCATCATAGCCCCCTTTAAATTAATTAGCATTCCTGGCATATTCTTACTCCAATAATGTTAATTGTTGCAACTTGCACGACATGTGTTTCTCAATTTTTAAAGATTTTTTAAAAGTGGCTCATGAAATAAATTCTTTTAAACACTTTTAATTTTTACATTTCTTTTAGATTTAAATATTCAATATCACATTATTTAGGAAATTTTAACTCAAGCAATTTTTAAACTTAAAAAGTTACAAATTCCTTGAAGAGTTTTAATTAAATTTAAATTAGGATTTCATATTTGTTCTAACTTTAAGCTTATTCAAATTTTTGTTAAACACTTTCCCAATATATCTTGAATTTATAAACATGGTTAATTAAAAAATTACACTTTTAGGATCATAATCAAATTATATTCTAACTCTTCAACTTTTTTCTTTAATTTTATATGAATCTTTTATGTATGTTTAAAGTACTAAACACCTTTTACACATACATCTTTTAAATAAAAAAATACCTTACACTTATCCTCAAAATTATTATAAAAATATAAAATAGAAATATAAGTGTATTTAAAAAATAATGTAATTTACTCGTGTGACTTATAACATGATACATAGACACACTCAGCTTCATCTGGGTGAATGAAGTGACTGAAGTGAATCAGACTAGAAAAGAAACCCTTCACCTCATTCAAATGAAGGTGGACAAAACGTACATGTATGTGGACACCACCAGAAGAAATATTAATCTGGTGTCATAAAGCGTCTTAGAACATCTCCAATATTTACATGTAATTTTATTGTTGGAGAAGAATGAGTCGTCTTTAAAGTTTTTAAAATTTGATTCAGTCGCTTGATCAGGAAATAATGTTGCCTATACCAAGAAAACATTATTTTATGTCTTTTCCGGGAACAAGAGAAGTTGATATATTACACCTTTCGAAACAGACTATTTTATATTTAAAATATTATTTTCGTAATAGCTTCTTCCGGAACATGTAATTTGACTTCCAGAATGACTTGTTGTGGAAGTATAGGAATTTTTTTGGATCCTACGTTGCAGAATACAAATAAAACTCACCCTATCCCAACTTACCACAAACAATCCCCGCTGCCACCACTTAATAGAAGGTATATGGGTTAGTGTGATTGCCTACCATGCATGGGAAATGGAAAGTTTGCATCGATAGATGCAGCTAAACCCAACTGTACACGGAACACGAAAACTTTGCATATGCACCTATACCCTACTCTGCTTTGGACAGACTAAAAGTTTGCATGAGACAAAAGATTAGTATGAAAAGAGAAACTTTTTATTTCTTACTTAAAGCTGCAATAAAGTAGCTCTATTTAAGGAGTCTTTACAGAAGTTACCTGTTTTAAAAAAAACTAACATACATTTTATTAAAACAGGACCATAACAATATCGTAAAAACAAACTTTCTCAACCGCCCTTTTAAGCTGGATTATGGATATTTATGATAGTCAAGCTTATTTATAATATCATTAAAGGGTTTTGGTTCAAGGGGCTTAGAAGATGAAAAAGATTCGCTTGTAGTTTCTCTGTTACGATGTGACAATCGATCTTTATATGTTTGATTAGTTTCATGTAAGATTGGATTCGAGACAATATATCTGGCTGATTGATTGTCGCAATATAAAATTGCAGGTATCATATCATCCACTTTAAGATCTTTCAGTAGATATGTGAACCATTTATCTCACAAGCAGCAGCTAAGGCACGGTACTTCGCTTCAGATGATGATCTTGAAACGGTACTTTGTTTCTTTGATCTCCAACTTATAAGAGATAATCCTAAGAACATGCAATAACTTGTTGTGGAATGTCTTGCGTTCTCACAGGCTGCCCAATCTGAAATAGAGTCTCTTGAGAAGAAAATTCCTTGCGCAGGAGCTTGCTTGATGTATTTGATGATATTGAGTAGTTGAGTAGCCTTGTAGTGATGAATCATTGGTGACTTAGTGAACTGGCTGAGAAACTGAACAGCTGATGTCTGGTCTTGTGTTGGTTAAATACAAAAGTTTTCCAATAATCCTTTGATATGAGACAATGTCATATGGTTTGAGTTTTGTTTCAAAGAAACATTTTGTGTCTTTGATAATAGGAGTAACAGCAGGTTTAGAAGCAAGCAAACCAGTATCTGAAAGAACATCCAATGCGTATTTTCTTTGACAAATGTGAATTCCTTTTCGTGATCTAGCTACTTCCAAACCCAGAAATTTTTTCAAGTTTCCTAAGTCTTTAACTCTGAACGTTCGGTCAAGATACTTAGTGATTTCTTGTATCTCATAAGATGAATTTCCTACTGCAAGTATTATGTCATCAACATAGACAAGTAATGCTTTGAATTTTGATTCGTTACCTTTAACAATGAGAGAGTGATCTGTACTGGACTACATAAATCCTATGATTTGTAAGGAAGAAGAGAGCTTCGCGAACCACTGTCTACTAAACTGCTTTAGTCCGTACAATGATTTCTTCAACTTGCACACTTGATTTTCTTTATGAGTTTTCATTCCTGGAGGCATCACCATATATACTTCTTAAATCACCATGCAGGAAGGCATTATCCACATCCAGTTGTTTCAGGAACCAGTCTATTTTAGCAGCAACTGCAAGAAGGATTTGTACAGTGGTGAGCTTGGCAACTGGAGAAAAGGTTTCAAAGTAGTGTATTCCTTCAAGTTGATTATATCCTTTGGCCACAAGACAGGCTTTATAGTGTTCCAAACTTCCGTTTGTGTTTGATCTTGTACACCCATTTGCATCCAATGGGTTTCTTATTGTGAGGTAAATCAGTAACAACCAGGTATTGTTACGTTCAAGTGCTTCAATTTCCTTTGCCATAGCTTCACGCCATTCAGGATTTTTCTCTGCTTCACCATAACTCCTGGGTTCACAATTTGCAAATAAAGCAAGACTATATTGAAGATAATTTTGAGACAACTTTTTATAGTTAACAACATCAAATATAAGATATTTGATTTTTCCAGTATCAATTACACCAACAATATTATGATGATAATCATTAAGAAAAGTAGGGTTTTTCTAGTTCTGGTAGATTTTCTTATGTTATCAAATGTGATGCTTGTAGCTTGCTCATTATTTATATTGTTATCCACAACATTTTGTTTGACCGGTTCTTCAAGTAAAGTATCAAAATTAATCTACTCTTAGTCATTCAAACTAATATTCTGTTTTTCTTTGTAGGGGAACATGTTTTCATAAAAAACAACGTTTCTACATATGGTAATCTCTCTGGTCTTGATATCAAGAGTGACATAACCCTTTGTGCCCTCCCTGTATCCTAGAAAAACACATTTTTTTGGCTCTAGGGTCCAACTTAGACCTATCTCTTTCAAGAGTGGAAATGAAACAGAGACTTCCAAAAGTTTTAAGAAAATTCAAATCAGGTATTTTCTTGTAAAGAAGTTCATACGAGGTATTCTTTTTTTATAACAATAGAAGGAATTCTATTTATGATATAAACAACTTGTATAAGAGCATAAGACCAAAAAATATTGGGAACATCAGAATGAAATAACAAACTTCGAACAACATTAATGATATGATGATGTTTTCTCTCAACAATGGCATTTTGTTGTGGAGTTTCTACACAACTAGTTTGATGTATAATTCTCATTTTTTCATACAGATCACTCCACATAAATTCTTGTCCATTATCGGATCATATAGCTTTTATTTTAGCATTAAACTGATTCTGCACTAAAACAATAAATTTCAATAAAGCACTTCTAGCTTCAGCTTTGTTTTGCATTAAGTGCACCCAAGTATATCTACTAAAATCATCTACGATGGTAAGGAAGAACCTGTGACCGTGTATAGAAGTAACATTAACAGGTCCCCATATGTCAATGTGAATAAGGTCAAAAATGTGTTTAAAAACATGATTGCTATTAGTAAAAGGAAGCCTGCGTTGCTTAGCAAGATGGCATGATTCACAAACATTGTTTTTATTAAAATGAATATAGGGAAATCTACTACAAATGTACAAATGTACTGTGAGACACCATCAAACATGTGTCCAAGTCTATTATGCCACACATCAATATTACAATTATCAACATGTCTAGAATCAGAAGCATTGACAACAGAGTCGGTACTGCTAGCCTGCAAGAAGTAAAGATCATTCTGTAAATCAGCTTTTCCAATCATCCTCTGTGACTTGATATCTTGTATCTGACAGAACTCATGAGAAAAAAATTAGAATACAGTTCAAAGATGATATCATGCATTGTAAATAGATGAGATTAAAATTAAAATCTGAAATATAAAGAACATTAGTTAAGAAAACATCGTCAGAGAAAGTAACTCTGCCAGAATAGTTAGCAGTTACATATGACCCGTTTGGAAGTTGAACAAGTATAGGTTTAATCTTATGAAAATTGGAAAAATGTTGTGTAGTGCATGTAACATGATCTGTTGAGAGTATCCACGAATTTTTAGTGCATTTACCTTTTTCAGAAGTTAACATGGTAGACTCACCAATAACGTTATTTACTCTATGTGCAGAGTCAATCTTTGAGTCTTGAACAATTTTCTATATTTGTTCCATTTGTTCTTGCGTGAACTGCATGGCTCTTTGATTTTCTGTTGTATGTTGTTGAATGTGTGTGTTCCTCATTCTTGTTGTCCTTGCATTCAAGATTGCTGCCAGAAATTATACTGTTAGAAACATGATCAGTCTTATGCTTATACCAAGGTGGGTAACCATTTTTAGAGTAACACTCTTCAGCTGTGTGATTCATTTGTTGCAGTATGTGCACTGTTTTCCAAAGTTTGGATTGCGTGTTCTTCCTCTTCCTTGCACTTTCCAGTTATTTTGAGTATTATTCTTTCCTGTTTGTTTCCAATAGCCTTGAACATTAGCAGCATTGAGAGTGCTTTTGCTGTCAAAAGTAATTCCTCCCGTAAGTTGTCTTTCTTGCTGTAAAACTAAAGAAAAAACACGGTTAACAGTTGGCAATGGTTCCATGATGAGTATTTGAGTTTTAACCGTATTGTAAACATCATTAAGCCCCTTCAAGAAGCATATAACATATTCTGACTCCCTGTGTTTTATTATGTTCTTCATAAGGTCACACGTACACAATTTTTCGCAGGTGCAATTCGGTGTTGGTCTCAAGAATTCCAATTCTTCGCAAAAAACTTTTAACTCAGTAAAGAATTCTGAAATACTTCTTTCTCCTTGTTTAATAGAATATATTTCTTGTAGAATATCTGAGATCCTGAAATAATTTTCTTTAGAATATCTTTCTTGCAAGTCCTCCCATAATTCCTTTGCATTGTCAATGTAGATGACACTCTGAGCAATCTGGTTTGACATCGAACGAGTAATCCATGTAATGACCATGACATTGCATCTTTCCCAAGCCTCATATAGAAGATTCGTCTTTGCTGATGCTTCAATGCTTCTATCCACAAACTTTCATTTATTTTTTGAGAGAAGAGCACGTTTCATGGCTCTTTGCCACAAATGGTAATTGTTTCCATTGAGTTGCGGACTGACGAGGACCATGCCAGGGTTCTCCCCAGGGTGAAGGTAGTATGGACTTAACGGTGACTGTATTGTGTTGTGTTTCTGCCCTTAAAAGAACTCTTGTTTGGAGAATCAAGAATGGCACAAAAGAAGCTCAAGAAACTTTATCTTTTGTAAAAATAAAAAAGAAAAAACAAGAAGATAGAAAGGCTAACGAACAAAATAGAAAGAAGAAAAAACAAACTCTGATAATGTGTTGGGTAGCGAAAGGAGAGCGGGACTTGCCGCTCTGATACCATAATAGAAGGTATATGAGTTACTGTGATTGACTAGGGTGCTGTACCATGCATGGGAAATGGAAAGTTTGTATGGGTAGATGCAGCGAAACCCAACTGTACAGGGAAGACGAAAACTTTGCATATGCAGGTATACCCTATGTCTTAAATAGACTAAAAGTTTGCAGGAGACGAAAACTTTGCATATGCAAGTATACCCTATGCCTTAGATAGACGAAAAGTTTGCGGGAGACAAAATATTAGCAGAGAAACTTTTTATTTCTTACTTAAAGCTGCAATAAAGGAACTCTATTTTGAAGAGTCTTTACAGAAGTTATCATTTTAAAAAAACTAACATACATCTTATTAAAACACAAACATAACAATAGGTAAAAACAGACTTTCTTAACACCACTACTCCGCCTCTACCAACGACGCCCAACCATCACTCAAAGCCACTACACCACAACACCACGTCACCATCGTCACCATCAGCAACACCTTCACTTTCCTCACGCTCCTCCACCAATGCTTTAAGAAACATTTACAGGGGCACCACGATCTTTCACACAGGACAAAATTGAAATTTTAAAATTATATGAAGGTGCAGGAAGAAAGTATGGACATGTAAGAAGAAGCCAACTTAAATTTGACGTATATAGAGATTTCAAGCAAGCAAAAACTTCCTACACCCCATTATTTTTTACGCGCACCCATCACAGATACAAAATTATTAACATTCAGAAAATGCTTTATGAGAAATTTTCAAAAAAATATTTTTTAAAATATAAATTTACAATCTAAAAAATGTGAAAGTAGATTTAAAAAAAAAAATCAAAATATAAATTTTATATTTCAAAAACTACTTTCCAGAAACAAATTTTCGAAAACATATTCCAGAACATAAAATTTATAGTCTGAAAAAGATTTTCCAAAACTTATCTTCAAAAAGTATTTTTCGAAACTTATTTTTCTTGAAAGGATATTTTTGAATTTTTTTAAAAAATGATGGGGTAAAGGTCAAAAGTGATGGGTGCAAGGAAGTTTTTGCCAAATAAGAAACTATTTACCACCTTGTGTCCGTTTAAAACATTCCGGGAAATATTCCTGATTGATGTATTAATGTGAAGAAATTGTTATTGTTGTGATTTATAAAACCCAGATATGTGGTGCATGATCCGAAGACTAGAAATCGAGACTTAAAAGGCAATGTACAGTTTTCCCAAACGGTTTAGAGTCATCTTTGCCATAGCAATAGGAGATAACTGAAGGAAACATGTTTGGAATAGCAGATCAAGATTTAGTGTTTGACAAAACTATTGTATGCCTCATCCAGCCGAAGGGTTATGCATCTCAAGCCTACAATGATTGTTTAACAAGTCATCATTTACCAAAATAAAAAACTAACTCCAGCATATCTTTAAAACATCTGTCATCGTCAACTACCTGCATAACTAACGATGGATAAAATCTGAGGTTTGAGCGCGGGTGTAAACATCAATCATAGTAGAAAGAATATACCAAATACAATGACTGATTAACCATACATGTGTGATTTCCAATAAAACATTTATTAACTAGATGGTTTTAATTAATCTCATTAAATTCTCCTCAAAACAATAAAAGAATAGCATGAATATAAATATAACAAGGAAACCAAAGGCAAGTAACACTTTTTACATTAAACTAGTTTAGATACCAGTAATTAATTTACAGCTCAAAATATAAATGCTCAATACTTAACCCAAAAATAGAAAAAATAAAAGACCCATTAATGCTCAACAGCATTACCCTCACTATACACTCCATTGATTTTACGTCAACTATTTTTTTTTTTAGCCACGTGGAACGCATTCCTCTAATTAATATAGTCTCAGAGAAGTTTGACGTGATTTTCCTGGAATATATATTTAAGTATAGTCAGCTATAACATTAGTATGCCTCTTTACATTTTCTCACTTTGTATAGGTCACAGCTTCTGTGAACGCCTTTTTCCCTCGGTGCAACAGGGGAACGTGGAAAACTTCACCGGCTATTTGAATAGCCAGTGGAAGCCAAAAAAGGTCAGATCCATCCAACCGTCTAAAGGATCTGGAATATTAGTTTGTGCAGAGAATGTCAGGCACCATTCTGTTTACCAAAAGAATAAAAATAATTATTAGGGCAAATTATATTTAAACTTAAGAGAAATTGCACCAAATATCTGCGTATGGAACAGGGAGGGATACTGGGTGCAATGTCACTTCTGTTCAGGGAGTCTGAATGTACTTTGTCCTAATTTTTAAGAAATAACAGTTATAATATAATTTACCTCCATTTCTTGCAAAAGATTTTCAAGTTCAACCGTTATCTCATTAAAGGATGGACGGTCGATTGGAATGGCTTCCCAACATCTTTGCATCAACTCTGTTAGTTTAGGGTGCCCATGCTTCGGAAGCTCTGGCCGCAGACCCTGAAGGATGTAACGGTATTACAGCTGGGTCAGACACAAAATAGATTATCCTAGTTGAAAACTTTTACTGCATTCACTGAGGTAGAATACTGACTTCTGTTGACTAAATTTTTTGCCTAACTTTTATCTCTTGTTGACATTAATGAAGCCACGAATTATAGATCACTTAGAAACGGAGAAGAAAGAAAAAATGAAATGCTTGCCGATTCCATTGTACAATTTCATGCTCGCCTTCACCATCTTTGACGTCCTTGTACTGGTCATAACGTATAATTTCTATTATGCTAGCTTTATGACTTCAAATTAATTCAGTATTAATCTCCTCAAGTTGAATATGTGAGATATGATATAAGCAATTACCGAAAACTAATTAAGTGAGAAAAACACATCCTCAAAGTCAAGTAAAGACTTCTGATGACAGAACTAACTCATTCCACGATATCCTCCATAACAGTGGCACACAGTATAGTTATTTTTCAGAAATAAAGTACTAGATTATGGCACAACAGGTATGAGGCATAAATACACCAACAGTCATTGGTTCACATTTTGTTTTAGTTGCTAGGAAAAAGGAAAACAAATTTGTTTCAGAAAACCCAGTTAAAGATTTACAAACAAATTTGCAATGAGGAATACACACAATGTTGTCACGTAGCTTTAGAGTAATAACTTAGTAAGGTTTCAGTTTGAAGGAACATTTTGCTAGAACATTCAAGTGTAATTGATGAATCAAGAGCAAACCTGTCTCACACCCAAAGCAGCTTGTAGTGGAGTCATGGTGTCATATGGTACCTGAAATATCAGATGAAAAAAATTTATATTTTACAAGGAATGTCTTCACACACACACAAGCATACAGTTCAAGAAACAGGAAAGGAATATGAAAAGAACACAATATTGTACATCCAATTTAGGCTCATACCTTTGCGGTCACTAATTCCCACAGCACAATGGAAAAACTGAATACATCTGCTTTCTGATCATAGGGCTGATGGTTTATAACCTTATGAGAAAATTCATTAACAGTAAGATACTTACAAGTAAAACCAGAACAGATTAAAACAAAACATGGTCATAATGAGAATCTATAGAAAGAGACTTTTAGTTTTCATTTCTTTTACCCGTTCCCTTTTGTTCCAGCTTAGATTTAGGCAGAATAGAAGAGAGAAAGTATAATGTCTATCAAGTGCATTAATATATTTTATCTATTTTGCTAATTCAGAAATGGCTTGGAATTATAGAGCTCTTCTATATATAATAAATGATATTTTTTAAACAAAATTCCTCATTCTTTGGGACCTCTCTTTCACACTAATAAAATAATTTCTTATATACAATAAAAACAATTCGTAATAAAAAGGCAACAGATGGATCAAACATATCAATATCCTACTTGTACAAACAAAATAGATCAAAATCAGAAATCTAGACACAAAATTCTTCAATATTTTTCTGAGATTTGTACCATTTAGACACATCACAGCATAAAGCACGTGTTGTTTTCATCAGAGGTACAAATGTGATTGGGAAGTATGAAGATAAATTGTTGTGATTCCTAAAAGAATCTGTCATGGTTTATGTTGAACAAGAAAATGCAAATTAGGTTTTGAAGAGTCAATATAAGAATTCCATAGAACTAATAAAACTCCCAAGTAGTCGACAAAAGAAACATTTAGTTTTAATTATTAATGGTCCAGCCCCCTTAGCTTTACAATGTCTGTTGTTTAGAGATTAAAACAATGATACAAAAAATATCAAAATGTACAGCAGTTTTTTTTTTTTTTCATTTTTCAATTCAAATAACAAACCTCCGGTGCCATCCATCTATATGTTCCAGTTTCTGCTGTCATCACTCCCCCCTGATTTAGGAACCTAGCAACTCCAAAATCTGCGACTTTAACAACCTAAATGGAAAAGAAAAAAATTTAAAAACTTAATGAACAGAATTTAATATGATTACATATATGCAACTCCAAAACAAAATAGGGTGCACGTTTCCAAAAGATTAAATATGTGCACAAATTACATATCACATTTTCACAAACACTATTTAAAACGTCAATTAAACCATTGTACTACAATTATCACAGAAGTTTTATTATTTATCATACTTTAATAATTTATTCAGAGAACTTGTGGATAAATTGTCATAAAAATTACACAAAACTAGTGAAATAAATTTCTTGGATTAAAATCCACAGAAAGATAATAGCAAATGTCTGCCTCATTAATGTCACTTGCATACAAGGTAGCACTCATTTTAGTAAGGGTAATGCTATATAAAGTAGAGATTAGCAGTTTCAAACTTCCAAAAAAATCTTACATTGTGTGTATCCATCAATAAATTAGCCGTCTTCAGATCTCTGTGAATTATGTTGTTTGCGTGCAAATACTCCATACCCTTGCAGACATCAATTGCAAATTTTAGTAATTGAGACAGCTCCAAGACATTATGATTTTTGTGCATGTAATCATACAGACTTCCTCCGGGCATATACTCTGCACCAAAAAAGAAAGAAACGATAAAGTAAATTTTTGATAGATTAAATTGAAAAGAAAGACATTGAATAATAAATAGGAGAAGAAACCACTTTCTAATTATTCCATAGCTTAAATGAATTTAATTAATCAAAGCAAAATTAGACATATGCCTTAAAAATTGTTCTAAATACTTGAACACACAAAGACAAGAAGAAGCATCACAGGTTTAAAAAATGAATAATAACATATAACACCATCAGTACAATGGTGGTATATCATACCAGTAGATTCTGTTAGGCAATCTCTCAAAAGGAAGGAAACAGAGATTGGTGTTGAAAACCCAAGTTAATTTACTTATATTGTTCTGCATCTAACATCATCGGGAGAACTTAAATCCAAATCATTTAGCAGGTTGAGTTCACTAGACTAGAGTATATGAACAATATCCATGAAGTGAACTAGTTCAGAATCCACAAACAATGTACACTTGCAGTGACACAGGTACAGAGGAAAATAATCCTAAGCTTGACACCCAAACTTTAAGGAGCATATTATCCACAACAAATTAATATCCAACGACATGAATCCGTGAAGATAATTTTTTACTTGATTTTCAGATCATTTTTCTTGATATCATAACACATACAGAGGAAGATTGCCTTAGACATGGGATCCACATTCCCATAATTACAACAATGGAGATCAATTTGCATGACATTTAGAAACCTTCTAAGTCCCGTAACATTGATTTGCATCATGAACAAGTCACATTGAAAATGTTGCGATGACCAGTGTTTTGAGCTAATAAATCCCCTGAAAAGTACTAAATGATGAACATATTAGCACAAGGTCAAGTGATCAGAAGGAAAACGAACTACTCAGAACCAAAAGGCACTTGACACTCAAGACAGAAAACACTTAAACTTGTAAAGATGCTATTTGTAAATCCTGAAAAACAGATTATCAACACACCAGTATAGGACTACTCATATGTCATGATCAAACAATTAGTGCGTTTAAGGAAAGAAGTCTAACATTGACAGTCTTGTGCATACAACTACACTTCAAACTAAATACCTAGACCGCAAGCTATAGATGCATAAGCAAGTATATATAAATGTTTAAACTTGTAAAACACTTCATTTCATTAATAAATAATGAATTGATAACACAACTATATTCTACAAAGCACAATTAATAAGAGAAATATTGTTTAAAACTAAAGAATAGCTTTGGCTAAATGTGTTTTACCCATTATTAAAAACTGTACAAACATAGAAATGATTTGTAATCAAGAATTATAATAGAAAAGTAATATAAAAAAAAAAAAAACACTTATAGTTATTATAAAATCTATTTTAACAATAGTTCACAACAAAATAGCTATATTTTGGATACATGGGCTAGAGTGAGAAAAAGAAGACAGCCTGGTATTAAACATGTTGTGCATCGATAACTCTTATACTGCAGCACATCTTCATCAGATATCTTGCTTTTCTTGTGATGTTCCAAAACTCATGGATTAAACTCTTAATATGCATTTTCAAATAATTTTGGTTCACAAATTATCGTATACCAATAGTGCTCAGTTTCACTTACCATTTGACAAATCTTGAGCTCAAGTACACAAAAAGGTGACAAAGGATTTTAATTTTATAAGAATAAATTACACTTCCTTCAATACTTTAAGGTTTACCAAAATGATAGCAAACTTCAAAATAATATAAAAAAAAAATTATAATTCATGCCAATATTCATATTTGAGTAACTACACTATTTTTAGAAAGGAAAAATCAACTAATATTTGAGTAACCCCGCTATTACTTCAGCTTGCCATTTAAATATTTAAATTTAACTATTAATTTATTGTAACAACTAAAATATATATAAAAAAAGTGCAAAATACTAATCTAAATGTAATCATCAAGCAAATAAGGAAAAACGAAAATGATGAATATTTCGCTAATTTTCTATTTGCTTTCTTTTTTGTCCAATACTGTTCAAAATCTCAACTGCAAAGAATTTTTCAACAAACTACAAAGGACTTTTACCAACTGATCAAGTATCTTATGCCTTTATCATTAATTTCATTATAAATAAATATAGAAACCAATAATTTAAAAATGTTTAAAATAACTAAACAGAAAATTTATAAAAAAATTATGAAGAATATTAAATTGTCAAAGTCTTTAGAAATTACTTAGATGTCAATTTACCCACAAAATTCATACTAATGAACTTCCAATTATAACCAGATTTAGATTTTACTTTATGGGTTATATTAGTTTTTAAAGTTTTCAACAATAAGTTGAAAAACTGAATTAGGAAAAACATTCATTTATAGCAGTGTTAATTGAAATATTTAACAAAAATAACAAATTTTTAATAAATGAACTTTTTAAAGCACTTCTTTCTTCTAGTTCAAATTAAATTTTATTTTCTAAAATTCATCCATAACCATTCAACGACTATTATTTTTGAAAAACTTAGAATTACAACAAATTTTATTTAACCAATTAAAAATGAATAGCAATGAACAAAAACATTAAATCAGAAATGAGAATATACTCCTTATCTTTTTTATTGCTTAATTTGTGAAAATATCTTAATTAACATTATGCACTTTCAACTAATATCAAAACAAATTTAATTTTTAGAAATAAATTAATTTTTTACAATACTAAATCATATTATGTATGTTTAAGTCAATACATGCTTACACACCAACAAATATATAAATATATCAACATCCTCTACATTTCCTATTTAGATTAAACCTTGCATCTTTCGGGTAAAAGTGAGATAGCAATACTGACAAAATACAAATGAATAATAACTATTCAGAGAATACATGTGAGGGAAAATTTGAAGTAACAAAAAATAAAATGTTAATTAAATTTAAAAAATAAAATGGTATCATTATTCACTTCTTAAAAATTGGCCAACAAAACAAGTTTTTCATTTGGAGGATGCTAATCTACACATGAATGGGGAGATTAGCACTTAGCAATTTACATATATATGTTGTGTCCACTATTTCATAGAACTTCATGCACTGTGATTTCTTGAATTTATTAAAACTTATGAATTCTTGTGTCAGTTTACTCATCTCAAATTCATTAAAACATTCGGCTAAACATTATTGTGAAACTGACCATTAAATAAGGAGTCATCCCATAAATTCTTCCTCACTAATCATTGTCCTATTAGAAAGAGTCAAAAGGGATATGGACGTGAGCAATTTTTTTTTTTTTTAAATCTCACATCAGGCGTGAGATTCTAATAGTCTTTCCTCCCATAAAATATCATCGAACAAGGACAGCAATCGTTTCCACATTAAATAGGATAATCTAGAAGAATATATCTGCAGAACCAAATGGATTGGTCAATACCTGTTACTATGCACAAATGTGGACACTTTGTACATGCACCAATGAAACGAACAACATTTTTATGTTGTACCTGCCTGCATTCAGAAATACAGAAGTCAAATTGTTGAAAGATTTTCAGGGAAGAGAAACAACGGAACCTAAATGAGAAAGTGACTGTCTTTAAATTTATGTCCTCAAGACAGGATAAAACTAAATAGTGTATGGAGAAATCCCAGCACAGAAAACATCAATTGAGAAAAATAAGCAGTCGTGAGGATGCTATAACTGACATCAATTGTCAGAAGTTTCTAGTAAACAGACATCCAGTTCTTCAAGGGTTAACCAAGTAAACAGTTGTAAGGATATAGCAACTAAGCAGTTACCTAAACCGATAGTTTTGTCATGCAAAACGACTTCATAAAACTTGGTGGTTGGTACTTGGGTTGAATTTCAATTTATCCTTTATCAATCAAATAAACTTCCTATTTTGGCTTTGTTTAAGTGGTTGTTAGGAGTTCTCTTGTTTTTCTTGGCATGTGTATTGGCCTAGTCCCCCAGGTTTGTTTGTTTTATTTTTTCTTTTAATGTTATGTTTCATGTAATAGCATATGATTGTTGTTAAAATGAGGGATGTCAGCCTAGCTGAAATGTCAGGTTTCATAATGATGTCTAACATGAGTTTTATAAAAAAAAATATGTATTCCTCAAGAAAAAGATAACATAATTGTTCCAATAAACTCTATTGTACAACACAGAATAACAAATATTTAATAATCTTTTAGAAAGAGAATTTATAAGATTAATTAGGAAAACAAATTATGATATGCAGTATGGTCTTAACTTCCGAGCAGTACTGACCTCAGAATTGCCACTTCTTGAGCAAACTCATCCTGTAAGGCATCATTCAATTGCTCAAATCTCAGAACCTTAACGGCAACATCTTCCCCAAGATAAACTCCCCGATACCTGGGTATGAATCATAAAGCGAATTAGAAACAAGATAAATATCATGATATGGCGAAGAGAAGAAGTTAAAAAACAACACAACTCACAAATCTCCAGAGGATCCAGACGCTATTTTTTCTCCTAACTTTAGCAACCTCCTGTCTATTTCCCAATCTCCCAATTTTTCCTCTGTTGCTAAGGCTTTCTCGACAGCTGAATGAGAATTTGAAGAACGGGACCATGACCCCTAGAGAAAGTAAGAATACTGATTACAATCTTATATGCCATGACTATATACTATTGCAAAAAGGAGCTAACAACTTCAATTATTACTAAATCCCAAAAAAAATTGGAATAAAATGCAAACACCTCCTTAACTTCAGCTAATACGTGATTTAACCCGAAAATGTTTATAAAACTCGGTCAACCCATTAAAGATACATTTTATCACTGAAAAATTCAAAGGAACTTCATGTGATCACTTGAAACCACAAAAACTCCAAAGCAGCAATTCTGTTAGTAAGTGTAACAGCAGTCATCTAATAGCTTAGTTAGTGACAGTTACAATGATCAAATCAATCCAACTCGGCACCTGCACCTATATATAGGTTGTAACAGGACTGAGCAATGTGACTTGTATTCATTCTTTGTTAGATCAAGGAAATCAGTCTACAAGAGCAACAGTCTTCTCTCTAAAAGGGTACTAAAGCAGACTGTTGTCGCCAGGTCCAACACTAAGGTCGAATATCGCAATCTTGCACCTGTTAGTGCATATATTATTTGGATTCAAACTCTAATGCATGAAATTTCCGTTCGTTGACTCACAGCAGTGGTGTTCTGTGACAATCAGACTGTAGAACGCCTAGTCCATAATCCTATTCTTCATGCTCGCACAAAGCATATGAAATTGGACCTCTTCTTTAGTGAAAGAGTTATCAGCAAACAAATTCAGGTCCTGCACATCCCTTGTACAGACCAGCCTGCTGAACTGTTAACTGCGCCACTTTCTCCTTCGCATTTCTTTCATTTAAGGTCCAAACTCAATGTCTTTGAGCTCCATTTCGACTCTCACCTACCGTTAGCTTGCGGGGGGTGTGAGAATATGTTTTCTCTATGTAATTAATTTTCAGTCTAAAGCTTTCTATTGCATTATGTTAGTTCTGTTAATAAGTGTAAAAGCTGTCATTTAGGTAGTGACAGCTACAACTGTCACATCAATCTGACTCAGAACCTTCACCTATGTATAGATATTAACAGGCAGAGCAATGTGTCTTGTATTCGTTCTTTCATAATCAATGAACTCAGTTTACAACAGAAACAGTTCTCTCTCAAGCAATGAAAGCACTCAATTGAATAACCTCTCTACAGTGAATTCTTCATTCTTCTGTTTAACCATGTATTATGATATGATTTGAATTAAATTTTCCATCAGATTTTTTATTTTTATAAAATCATGTTTATTGCTAACATGCTTCTAGTGATTGTAGCAATATACATTATCTGTTCATGAAGGGATCTGATAAACAGAATGAGTTTTCTGCGTATTTGTAGGTTCAAGGGGGGATTGACATTTTACACTTGGGATAAATCACATGTCAAAAGTTATGGACAATGAATTTCAACTAAACCACAGGTTGGGACACTGCTAAATGAATTTCAAATAATGCTACTTTTTGAATCTAGTACTCAATATAGAAAGATTAAAAGGTGTGTTACAAAGACATTGCCGTCCTGATCAAGTTTGTTACTCCTAATTTTTGTGCTTGAGTATTTATGGAGATTGGACAAATAGTCACAATTTTCAAAGATGATGCGTGGCAGATTTCCAATTGACCTATCAGCATTTTGTATGATCGGTGAGTTTGTCCATCTTTTGATAATTTTTAAAATATCCACCTTAGTAGTATGGAGGCCGGAAGGAGTGAAAGATCTTCCGGAAATGGTGATGCAGGCTGATGCTGTATGTGGCCGTAGCAATAAGCTGGGTTTAAATCAGATAATTCTTCCTTCCTTCACATTCAAGGAGCAGTTTGGAGACTATGATTCCTCTACTAGAAGTGCACATGGTCAGTCACTTTCAATAATTCTTTAACCTGAATAAAAGGTTACAGGCCAAGGTAAATGCAAAACTATTAAATGTTTTCCAGGACGTATGTTAAGCTTGTTATTTATCAGTTGGTTATTCCTCCATATCAAGTCTTCTTCCCCTATAGGCTAAACCCCATATTCATTAGCCATTTTCAAGGAAATTGAAGAGTAATTACAATTCCATTCCAGGAAATACAAGCCAAGCCAATGAAAATCAATAACCATTCATTCATTCATTCTTCAGAGATAAAATTCCAAAATCTCACACAAAACTAACATATGAATGTATAGATACAAAGTCAAGGAGATGCACCTCACTTCTTGCTACAGCTTTTTCCATAGCATCATACAATTCATCTGTTTCCTGCGCACAAGATTGCAAAGTCAGCGATGTTTGGACTCAGAACACATCCCTGTCATAAGAGGAATATAATAAAAGTCCCCCTTAAAATCCTACAAAATAGACTCCCAATATAAGACCATTTTTTTGTCTGAGCTGAAATTGGTAAGATTTTTCTTTTATAAATAATTATGACGCAGATGAAACACTTGTGGGTATAAATAATTGTCATCTTACCCAATCTGCTATCAAATCAAAGCTCATATTATTGTAGTAAGGCTCAACCACCAAGTACGAAATTGTGAAGTCAATTAGAAGTTATAAAGTTTTTGCAACAACACAAATGCAACAAAAAATTTAACATTAATGAAAAATGACAGGTTTCGTAGACAACTTTCAGAAGTCTTCAGGGGAAACCAAATAGCATCACATTTATCAGAAGTAGTTGTGTACCTCTACTGGCCACCCATCCACCACAAACACATCAAGGGAATAGCCATCAGTTGTGGAGAAAACATGTGCTTCACGGATGTTAAGTCCAATATCAGACAGCAAAGCTGACAGCTAAAAGAAAATAATATCCGTTAAAAGCAACCATGCTATCCATCAATTATGTTGTCAAAAATATTAACAAACTATAACCTCACATTTGATTACATCAACACAGTGAAGCTACATTTACACTTAATACAAGGGAAAGCCTAGATTTCCACTCTCAAGCTCTTTTCTATCCAATATTTATGTTTTATGTAAGAATACAGGAATATACAATAATAAAATCACTAATCAGTGAGATCAATGATACACCAAAACTATGCATTAAAACATTTCTATCCAACATTCCATCTAAGCTTTCATATAATAAAATCCAGTCCAGTTTTTCCATTTACATTTTCGAGATCTTTTCTATTCAATGTTTGTGTTATGTAAGAATACAGGAATATACAAAAATGATAATCACTTGTCAACATGAAATCAATGATACACCACGCATTAAAACATTTGAATCCAGCATTCCATCTAAGCTTTCATTTAGCTTATGGCTTCAAAATGACAAGTTCACAGTCCAAAACTTCTTAACAAATCTCCAATTATCAAATACCTTTTAATTTTGAGGAAATTTCTGTTTCATTAAGTTGAAAGAACCATGGAAAATAAACCTTTATATTTTGTGCTAAGTGGATTGAAATTTTGCAGCTCACTATAGTTTGGAGTTTCGAACTTTCAATTAATTTAGAAAATATATAAGTTAACATAAACAACAGATAAGATAAACTCTTCAAACATACCTGGCTTAATAGCTTTGGCTTGTCAACAGTAGAAAATATTATTTCATGAACTCGGATACTTGAATGTTCATGCCTGTATTTTAAATTGCAATATTCAGGTAACATATATATATATAGATAGACTCGAGATATAAAGGTCCAGTTCCTCCAACGTGAAATAAGGTTAAAGTCTATCAGTCATAATGAATATAGTCCTGAAACTTGTAAATCACATATAAATAAGAACACAGATAGAATGAAATATCCTCCAAAATGAAAAAAAAAAAACAAAAATTAACAATATTTTTAAAATAAACATGTTCTAAAGTACCAAACAAATTCTTCAACATGAAAGGGTCACTCTATAATGCACATGACGCTTATGTTAGGGCCTCATCTAATTACTTCATATGAATCTCTATATGGATTGTTAGAACAGAAAGAACACTTTTCTTATCTGATTTGATCTCCTCTCCAAACCCTGCCCCAAACAAATCCTTCCTTAAGAGTTACACGTGCATTGAAATAAGAAAATGTTCTAGCCACATAACCTAAAAAATAAGCTTTTTGCCACAAATGCTGTAACAATAATACATCCAAGTATCCAACAGGCCTTTCTACTTCAACTTGTATTTTTCAATTCCAAAATTCTATCCAACAGATAGAAGTAAGTTTTCCTGCTCTCTCCAAGGGGGAAAAATTGAAGCCATGTCTACCAATTTTAACAAAAGTTGCCATACTGCTATTTCAAAAACTAAAAAAAGTAAGGACCAGTGTTGTAACTTCATTCAGGCGGTACCTCTGAAATAAGTTGTCAGCGTGAAAATTTTCCTCTGTCTCCTTGGAGTTGTTTCTAACATCCAAATTTAAGTCCTCAAGCTTTGACTCAAACTCATTTGCAATATCCCTCATCGTACTGATGAAAATAATGTAAGATGTACATTACAAAGATACAGAACTGGTATTTTAAATCATACATTACGAAGACATAATTGATAATATAACTCACAATATGCCTCATCTTTCTGTAAAATGCTTGTGCAAAATATATTGAATATTTCACTGTTCACTGGATACGATACCTTTTCCCAGATTGTACAGCTACCCCATTTGTCGCATGAGATGACCCCGTCCTATGATGAGTACTTGAAATTTGTTGATCTTCACCATCTGTTCTAGTTGAAATATTCTGCCCAGCAAATTGAAAGAGAAGTAAATTTGTTACAGACACGAAAAACTGAAGGAAATATGAAAGACTCATTGCATGAATAAAAAAAACAGGGAAGACAAAAGGCAATTGTTTTCAGAATTGAAAAATATTTATTTAAGGATAAAGAAGAAGAATGGAAGAGAAAACCAATAAAGGTCTTATTAAGAAGAATTTGCTAGATGGAGATAGCCTACTAAACAGATTTTGAGGAAGCCAAGAAAGGGAAAATCATCAGATGGATCATATGAACAACTAACTACCAAGTAAACATAAGCACTTGAAGACTCAACTAAATATAAGATGTACAAGTTAAGAGAGAGTACGAAGTAAAACTCTTTCAGGAATTTTTGTAACAAAGAAGCAAGGACACATAAAGTAATCTAATATAGTTTATCTTTCAGATAGGCATCTGACATTCTCTAAAATCTAAAATTTCAAAATCAACAACATATATGTTGCTTCTTCAGTGCAACCATAAGCAACAAACAGGCAAACTGCAAGTATACACATAAACCACCAAAAAGATTATTTTTATTGACTGCATGTGCAAATTAAGATGCTGCAAGAATCTTTACTTTTAAGATTCATGGAAAAACTTAGGTGTTACCCTTTAGGTGTTGGTGTGTTCTCCAATTAAAATTGACTTTCAGGTTGGACTCTGCACCTACCTTTAGTGCTTAGGTTACCAAGGTAAAATTGTAATTCTCCTCACCAAAGCACCTAAAGAACAACATCTTAGTGTTGCCCTTTCAGATTTTGTTAGTTAAATATTTCTGTACTTTAACTATCTTGTTAGTTCATGCCCAGGTCAAGGTGTACATATATCCAGAATATACGATCCTATGTTGTTGTTTTTTTTTTAATTTCATTCGTAATTACATTTTCAGGGTACATCATATTTACTGATACAAAACAAACACCAACATAGATTTAGGCTTGTACTTAAAACCAAGTCATGGCCCCAGCACATATCAATGGTATATCATATTCCCTAATCCTTTTTTTTTGTCTTTATTAACACAACCAGTATGGCTTCTACTTAAATCCATACTCGGAAAAGATGAAGAATGGACTCAAATACACGTGCTGACACAATTACCAATAAAAGAATAAGATAAATATTATCTTAAAAAAAATTGATATGCATCTGAAAAGGCAAATGATGTTTACAGTCATCCGACCGCAGATCACCATATATGGTAAGTCTATTGTTTTTATAATAACTACCTTAAAAGTCATTTCGGAAATGAAATTGCCAAAAGCACAAAAGAAGGTGAAATGAATTAAATTTGTCTCACAAGTTAAAATTAACTAACCCATAGCATAACTTACTGAAATATTTCATTTAACTTTTGAAAAGTTTATTTTAACTTATACCTAAGCTAATTTTAACTTCAAGGAGAATCTTAATTTATTTTACCAGTGTAAAAATATTTACACTCACCGCGCATGAAAATTAAACTCTTACTTAAAATCTAAATACATTAATATATATGTTGAAAATTGGTTGAACTAAGATCCGATAAAATCAATCAGCGATGATCCAAAGCTAGCTCAAATTCAAAATTCCAAATAGCAAGACAAACGGAGTTAGCCACAGGCAAGTAAGTAATTCTTCAATACTAATAAGCATAGAAGTACCTCGAGGAAGCGTATATGGTAAACAGGACGCTTGTCAGGGTCCCTTGCCAGAGCAAGAAGCGTTTGATGCAACAGAACATCTTCCGCTCTATCGATATTCACATCGAGTCCATAACTGAAACAACAGCAACGGATTAATCCACACTTAACTTAGTTAGAAATGGAAAGTGACGCAAAAGACGCTAATCGAAAAATAGTAAGAAGAGAGTGAAATCGAGGAACCTCGGAGGCAACCGATTGAAGTGAGCCTCCAACTGTTCGCGGAACTCGGGATTGGAAACGGCTTGGTCGTGGCCGTTTTCGAGGAGGCGATTGTAGACGTCGTTGCGGACGTCGTAGTTTCCGTATCCGCTGAAGGCGCGCGGCGGCGAGGAGCTCTCTCCGACGCCTTCCACCAAATCCATTGGCCTCGGAAGACGGTTCTTCAAGGGCGCATGGCGTGAAGAGATAGAGAGGACGGTTGAGTTGACTGTGGTGTGAGGAGAATCTGAGTGGAAAAGGTAGGGAAGGGTTTGGTGTGATTTGAAGAGGAAATGGAGGGCAATTTGGTCCACCGCGAGGGTGCTTGCCGCCGGAAGAAAATAAAAAAGGCGAGATTTTAGGAAAGAAAGAGAAAAAAGAAAGTAATTGGGTTGGGATTATCGTTCCTCTCACCCGTTCGGATTCTTACAGAGGGAAAACAAAACCAATCAACCGGGAATTTTATTTTTATTTCTTTTCTAGGAAACTTACATTGACTTCACTTTAAGTTCTCTTATATAATTAATTAAATTATATGCCATTTTTCTAACATAATATTATCGTATTAAGCAACATGATAAAATAATGTTGGATTAAATATGGTTCTGGTTCTTTCAGTATACTTGTTTTATTCTTTTGGTTCCAAGAAAAAAATATCTTTTTGCTTTATATAATATAAGATTTTACTATTTTCACTTTGTTTAATAGTGTCTTGCTGTCAATGATAACGTGACAAACAAGATCTTATGTCATCGAGATATGTAAGGTTATATATCTTGGTGATATAATTTTCTTCTTGCATATCATCATTTAATTGGGAAATTGTAATGATGAGAATTACTATTGTAAAAATTAATACTACAAAAATCTAAAAAAATGATAAATCTAAATATTACCGTCGCATCAACATGTTAAAGCAAATAATTTAAATATAACATTCTGGGGTGTATTTATTGGACATTTATTTTCTGAGAAATATAAATTATATTTGGTAAAATCTGTTGAAAAAGGTAACTAAAACACTACGGTAATAATATTTCATGATACTAGTTTATCAAGTAGATAAAAATTGTAAAGTAATAAATAAGAATATGATTAACTATTGAATCACATCTTAATATTTAATAGTTACATATTTTTAATAATCATATATATATATATATATATATATATATATATTGTTTTATTTTTATAATTTAAACTTTAAACTTTTATTCATCGTTATAATTTAAAATAGTTATAATTTTTAATAAACATTACCCTATTAAACATAAAAATAAATAATTAAATAATTAAAACAAATTACAATTATAGCATGACTGAAGGATTTGATTAATATAAAATAAAATTGAAAACTTAAGCTTCATTATCGTGTTATTATAGTAATATTATTATTGATATAAAAATAAAGATGTTGATACTAATAATGGAGGATTTATCATTTTTTCTCGTAAAATTAAATATTTTTTAATTTAGTCACATTCACTTAATCTTATGTTTATAGTTTATTTTATTTTAAAAAAATATCGTGTATAAAAATATAGTGTGATGACAAGTTTGAAAAAGGTGATGAAATTTATCAAAATCAATTGACTGTTAAGTTGACCGTTGTGTACATTCACGAATAGATTGTGTGGGATAAGTCGGTGAACGTTCTGTCGATATAATTTTTAGGGAAAATGATTATAAGATAATGCAATAAAAAGCTAATTGAGTTTTTCTAGTAAATTAATATTATTCATACATTTTAGTTCTTTAAAAGTTAGATCAAAAGCGTTTTATAAAAGTTAACTACTTTAACTTAAATTTCAATTTACTTAACATTCTATCTTTTTTCAAATATTTATAAGTTATCCACTAAGACATGGTGAATAGATGAAGGCGGTGATATAATGAAATTATTTTATGTTGTTTTTTTAGATTAATTGAAATCATTATCTCTTTTGTGTATACTCTTTTATATTTAAATTGAAAATGTAACATGTAAGGCACATAAATTTTATAAAAGTAAAAGTAGTCTGTATGTACTTCCAGTTTCTTTTCTTTTTTCTTTTTTATTTTTTCAAAATCTCCCTTTTCTCTAATTTTCCTCCTCATATCTCATCTATTTTATATTTTGATCATACCCTATAGTAACTAGGGAGTTAGGAATCATTTCTAACCGATCAGAATTTCGAACAGAGTAAGTTCATATTTGCTCTAAAGATCCCTTATTCTCCATTTTTCCTTAGGTTATTGTTATCAATCTTAGTAGGGACAATTGAGAAAAGTACTTCTCTCAAATTAATTAAGATTATACTAAAATTTGATTTTATTCTGATAACTTTTTCTAAATCCCTAGATTTTGAGATTAACATCTTTATCGGGTGGAGGAATTGTTGTAGAGATCTTCATCAGGTAAGGGAAGCTAGTAACTTGTTTTATACTAATTAGTTACTTTCAAATATAACTTTAGG
>Ga0099825_1000953_pt1 | contig 34744 bp, 17 predicted proteins | sample SiratroredBW_FD_76838 | JGI IMG/M metagenome (GOLD analysis project Ga0099825, IMG submission 76838) | Root nodule microbial communities of legume samples collected from California, USA - Siratro red BW | ecosystem: Host-associated > Plants > Roots > Nodule | place: USA: California | collected...
AAAAAAAAAAAAAATAAAAATATATATATATATATATATATATATATATATATATATATATATATATATATATATATATATATATATATATATATATATATATATATATATATATAAAATTAATTCATGTATATATTTTTTTGATGAATTTGGTCTGTGAAACCGTCTCTTTGATAACGAGGCCAGTAAAACAATATACTTAATGTTTGTATACATTAGTATCATAAGATGTTATATTTATGATATTCGAACATATTGTATCTTAAGTAGACAAGAGAAAGATAAATTTAATAAGTATCTTTACCTTAATTTAATATGATTTTTTTTCTTTTTTTTTTTCGTGTTTAGAGACGAGATGTAGATCACCTACTTTTCCTCCTCCTCCCACAATTTTGCCATGATTATACAGATCATATTAAAAATGCTATTTTTTTTATATAGAGATCGATACGTGTTCAAATTTTAATTTTCACATGATAAAAGTAAGCTTTGTATCAAAAAACTAAACCTTTTAAAAATATTAAACCTAATATTTTTTTCCTTTTATTTATGTTTTTTTTTTCTATGAAAAGTAATATGAAAAGATTATTTAAATTAGACCTTTTCCAAGTTGACCTAATTCACAGGATTGGGCAAGAACCTTATAAATGAAATGAATGATATTATTTAATTTTGTTAGCAGGCAAAAGAAAAGAGATTTGCATGGCATGCAATGCAAGACAGCTAATGAAAAAATTGATACAATCTTTGAGAAAAAGTTAGGGAAAAGTGTTGGTCCCACATGGAAGAAATAATGAACAATATATGGAGCCAACAAACACCCACCATATGAGATGCACACCCACTCACTCACTCTCTCACATGGCCTCCAACCACACCAAGGTCAACCGCTCATTAAGGAGCACTCAAAGGAAAGAGATAGAGAGACCCATTTCAATCCTCAATCCATTGCAACAACTTTCAAACCCTCTCTTTATTCTTCATCCCCTTTACACATGCTTCAACATTTCCTTTGTTTATTCTATTCTCACTTCTTCTACCATTATCTTCTTTTCAAATTTATTAATTATCCCCTCTCTATTTCATCTTTATCCATTCAGATCCCTTTTTATCATTAAGAAACACCCAAAAATATTATGTAAATGTTAAACATTCTCACCCAAGGTAAGCCATCTCCATGCAAATTTAGCATATCTCCCATTTTGTAGCATTCTCACTTACCCATACTATTTTGCAAAGTGCTTCTCACTTGCTCCATGTAAATTTATCAGATCTCACATATGTACCATTCTTACTCACTCATGCTCTTTTTCTTCTTCAATAGTGTTCCTAAATCAAAACTCAGAAATTGCTTCCCAAGTTAAACAAAATTTTCACTCTTTTAAACAATCTTGAAACTCGTTTTGTTTTATAAATACCATTACTTTGTTACATCTGGAAAATCTATCCTTAAAAGTCTATTCTTGATAGTCTAATATCAACCGTCTATTAAAGTCTTGATAAAACCTATTCATGCATCTTTTATATATATATAATATTCAATAGCATACAACATTATTTACCTACTAATTATGAGACTATCGAGCACCAAAACGATTAGTCTAAACTATGAGTAAATTAATTTGAACTAGGCATCTTGTTTATAATATTAATTGATTTATTATAAGGACTTAGATTGTTGTCAATTAATTTGTTTAAACAGTTAAGATTTGGATAATTTAACGAGTTTATGATAGGTTGAAATTTACAAAAACTAAATTTATATTTAACTAATTTACATCAAGGTGGTTTTTGTAAAACTCAATCTTAATATCTTCATATTTTAGCTTATCATATCATTTTCATTCATTTGTCCAATTTTCAATTTTTTTTTAATTCAATGTTTGATTTTTTATTTTTTAAAAGGAAAAAAAGAAACATAGCATAAAAGGAAAAAAAAAAAACAAATATAGGAGACTATGTCAAACTCATGTAAAGAGACTATTTAAAAATAAAAATAAAAATTGTAAACAAGACAAAATATAAAGAGCTTATATTTATTATGGAAAAAAAGTTAAAAGTAATGATAGAAGTTAATCTACTATATTAATAGAATTCAAATTTATTATTCAGTCTTAAAAGATTATGTAAAATTTTGAAATCAATCCTTTTATAAAAAGGATAAATATTATTCCATCTTCCTCTAATAGATTGAGAAACAAGTTGAGTCAAGATAAAAGCTTGACAATTTAGGATAAAATCACTCTCTAGCCATGAATGTCCATAACCAACATCTTTAGTGTGCTCTATTGTCAAGATAATCTTCATAAACTCAACAAAAAGAGAAGACTAAACTTTTTAAGAAAGAAGAAAAAGCACAAACAAACTCTCTCATACTCCCTGTAAAGATATTAGCACAAGCAACAAGACTGTAAACCTCTGACAACACCATTCATGTTAACTTTAATTCAATCAGTCATAAAAAAATCTCAGACTACCTGTATCGGATAAGAAAATTTTCCATATCTAATATATATTTAAAAATAAATAAATTCAATACAAAAAAGTCAATAATATCGTTATTCATAGTTTTATTAGAAGAATTATCTACCATTCTCACGTAATATTTATATTTATAAAATTAATGGTCATAGAAGCCTACAATAATTTATCCTCTTTCAAATCATCCAGATAAAAAAATAGTAGCAAGTCTAATAAATTTAATTAAAGAACTTTATGAAAATAAAATAATATCAAATAATAAAACAATCAACTTCAAACAAGAATTACTAAAGAAAATATTAAATAGACAAGGTATTTGAACAATACAAAATATATAAGAAATAAACACCTTTTCAGAATTAGACGTTGGATTTCTTATTCTTTATGAGAACTTCCATCTTGTCATTTATCTTTATTTTTATATTTTATCTTTTACGTTTTTTTTATCTTATTTAGAATAAAAATATTTACTTTTGCAAAAGTTAACTAATAAGCCTTCTAACTTAAATATTGGGTTCGTCCCTTGGAATTCAATACTAGAATTTTTAAAAAATATTTTATTTATTATGGATTTAGTAAATTTATGAAATTATAAGATTAAGATCTTATTGGAGATGGGAGTATACTCACTGTAACATTTTGTTATGTAAAGAAGAGACTAATAACGTTGAAGCGTTTGATGGTGGGTTGCTAACACTACATTGGATGAGACAAAAGACATCAAAAGGTTGCATAATTTACTATTATAATGTTGCTTAAGCTAATTATATAAATGGCAAGTCTACCCATTCCTACAATAATCCAAACCCAATTGCTCATAAACACCTAACCAAAGCTAACCAATAAGAGATTAAATCATAATTTATCAAAAAAAACAAGATTACATGTCACTAATTTGTTAAACTCTTTGATAAGATAGCAAGTCATTGGGCTACAAATATGATTGATACGTCATTAGTTAATATTGTTACTTGATAGCAAAGACCAACAAAGAAAAAAATAGAGACAAAAATACTAAAAATTTGTTCAGGAACTAAAACAGAATCTCAAAAATATTTAGAAATAAAATATAAACTTGAATATATGAAACAAGAAATAAATAAATATCTCAATGCTTGTTTATACAAATGAAATAAATATCTCTATCAATAAAGAAATTAAACGTTTTACTTTGTTATTTATTCTTATGATATTTTTTAATTTTTATGTTTTAAAAAATCATTTTTAGAATTCAAAACTAAAAAAGTGAAAAAGAGAAGTCTTCTCCCGCGTATTTCACCCTGGGTTCAACAAAAAAAATATTGTAAATCATATAAAGTAAACTTTTTTTTTATTTCTTAAACAAATAATAAAGATATGATATGCTTTTACAATTCTCCATTTCTTTTTCTTTTAATTTCAATGTGTGAAAGATATAATCTAAAGCATAAAATGTTACATCAAGTAGACCATATGTGGTCACCAAAAGTTTTTGATAGAGAAACTTGCATGAGTATGCTTTATGTCACACCTCAAAGATTCACTCACATGGAGATAAATGACTTGAATCAACACCAAAAGCTATTTCGAACCACTTAGGGTTAGGAGTTTCTTTCAACAAATAATAATCTATGGATAATTATATGAATTCTAGGATCATCAAATTCCCTTTAGATATTCAAGTTGTCCAAGTTATTAGTTTTTTATTCATATGTTTCTTTTATTCAAACTTTATTTCTTACTTGCGTTGTTCACTTTTTTTTTTTCAATTTTGTCTAGGTTTAATTGTGCTTTCATCTTTTAATAAAACAATTATACTATTTTAGTTATTCAATTTTTAATTGTGAAAATGAGATGTTTTAGATATTATAAATATGGTTTTAGTTCCTTAATTTCTAATTACAACCCATTAGATGTTTAAATATTATAATTGTACGATTTTAAATTTTTTATATTTAAAATTTGTTTTCATCACATGACTAATAATATGTTTGAAAAATTAAAATTATACAATTGCAACATGTGAGACCCATTCACACAGTTAGAGTTTCAAATGCTAAAATTTTACATTTATATAGAGTTTCAAATGCCAAAATATCATAATTATTATTTTTGCGATGAGATAAACAAAAAAAATTAAAATAAATTTTTTGTCCATTCAATTTTTATTTATTTATTTTATTTCTATTAAACGGGTGCTGATTGGATAAAGAGCCAATCATTTGGGTATTTTTTTTATAGCTTTTCTTCTTGCCTTTATATCACACACAATACTGCTTTTAAGAAGTGTTACAATAAAATGAAAATATAGCCCTTTCTTAAATAAATTTTAGAATGAAAACTAAAATCTGACTGTACTTCGTAGTTTTTTCTTTAACATATACAATGACTTGAAAACTAATATCTATAAATTAAAATTAGTTTATCTATAAGCTGATTTATTGAAGTCAAATTAACTTATAAATAATTTTCTTTCAAAGTGCTTACTAAAAAAAACTTGTTCTCACAAACTCAAAATGCAAACAAAAAATACTTTGAATTATGTATCCGTAGGGAAATATTCAATTTTTGTTGTGTATTTCTGTAACAAACTGATTTCCGTTGTATTTTTTTCTTGAATACTCAATGAAGACTGATTTCCTATGTCATTTATGTTAAAAACTAATATCGTGCAGGACATTTTGGGTATTTTCACACCATGGAGGTGTAGGAAAAAAATATGAGGTTGCTGACAGAAACTACCTGTTAATGCAACCACATTCCTTTTTAATAATGAACCAGAAGGGTAATTCTTTGCTTCCTGCACCTCACAAATTCCTTGCTATAGGCCCAAAATTTTAGTACAGCCCTTTTTATTGGTAACATGGGAGGTGCAAATGAGTGAAGAGAGTGGTTTCTGAATACAATTCCAAAATAAAAGTTACATGGGAATAATAAAAGCAACTTTAAAATTATCTTTCAATTATTTATTTTTTAATAGATAAAACTTGTATTTTTACTACACAAACTTGTCACATAACCAACGTCTAAATTTTAGATAATTATAATTCAAAATTTGTAATTACCTGATTTTAGAATTTAAGTTATATCAACATAAAATTACAACAAATGACCTATCAAAATATAATTTTTAAATAAATGAAATATAGAGATTGCAACCTGAATTATTTTCTCATATCTTCTTCGAATTTTTTGTTCCCCTCTTTAAATTCACGGTTAGAAATAAAAACATAAAAGAAAATTACTTGTGCATCCTTAAGAGTGCTTGCCGCCTTAAGGGATGAGCACACTAGGCAACAATAAGTAATTTTAGAAAAAAAATAATATTTTTTTATAAATTAAAAGTAGTTTATTCATAACATAAAATTAATCATTTATAGAAAATAAAATAACTACCAATAACTTGTAAAAACTATTTTTAGTTATTGAATAACGTAATTTAGCTTTTGAAAAACTTATTTTATTCTTATGATTTTGGTAAACCAATTTAACACTGAATTAGCTTGCAATTGGATTTAGTAGTGGGATCAAAATTATAGGAGCTAAACATGGCAATTATGTGACTAAAATATGGTCAAAAACTCTACCAAGTAAAGATGGTTGGAAAGAGTTCAAAATAAAGGTAGTTCAAGTGAAATGAGTGAAATCTCATTATACATAAATCACTTTTTCTTGAGCTTCCAAAGTTACACCTAAACTTTACGAGTTGAAATGCAAATTTTGTTCCCTCCGTTAACCTTTTAACTTCAACAACCTTATTCTACATGTATCATTACCACAAAGATAATTAATATCACTTGATAATCTCTTTCAACAAACTTAATTATTCTTTGCACTGTCATTTATTTATTTAATTCAATTTGTTATCGGTATTAATAAAAGATTGAATCAAATATCTAATTTTCCGTTATGATGACTATATTTTAAAATTTAATCTTATGTCTTAGTAGCATAAACTTTTAATGGTTTTTTTTTTCTTTTCCATTATGATGACTATTTTAGTTTTGTCATATATTTTAAAAAACCAAGTCAATATAATTTACTTTATTAAATTTATAGTGATGAAACTTACTATAGTGACTCCTTTATTGGCATTATATGTCATTTTTTCAATAAGTCAATCTTAACCGATAAGATAACGTATCATGTGCTATTATTTATGTTATGTGTTAATAATCTAATGTCATTATTCATTATGATAACACTGTTATTACTAATTTATATTGACTTATTTGAAAAAATATACAACCAAAATGTTAAAAGTAACGAGATAAAATTAAAAAAACACAATAATGGTAAGACTGTTAAACCTTCTTAAAGTGTAATAACATGAGTATTTCATCGATTGAAATTAATATCGTTAATTTCACAATTTTTTTTTATAAATTGTATATGTGTAAATTAAAATTTAATATCCAATGCTTAGCACTTTTATCATTAATTAAAAAAGGAGTCATTTACCTTGTTGTATTTTTAAAATCTGAGAAATTTGATTGAACTTTTTGTTAACAGATAAATCAAAATAAAATAAATAAATAAGTAAATAACAAAATAAAAGTAATTAAATCCGTAAAAAAGTATAATTGAAAACCATCAATCATTCTTTCCAATAAAAATACAAAAGATGTTTTAAAAGAGAATAAAGCAAAAGGGTAATAAAAGAAGGTAGTTAGTAGTAACTAACAACTGAAAAAAGCTCCACTGCTAAGTCTTTTTGACTGAGGAATGAGAATTGTAATTGATTCTTTAACAAAGTGTTATTGAGAGTAAAAAAACTCACCCAGTGGATCATCATACAGAGGCTAATGTCGTTTCCTTTATTGTTTAGGGCTTTCTCTTTTTTATACCCCCATAATTTTGGGCATACCCCGAAACTTTTAAAATGACAATTTTACCCCTATTAAAGTGAATTTCGAATTATTCATTCTGAAAAATTTTCTTTCTAGACTTCCTAAATTCTTAGAAAATATTTCATAACAAGTTTTTAGAACATTATAAAATTTTCGGAACACGATTTTTAGAATGAAATTTTTGGAACTTACAAAATACATTTTGAAATAAACTTTTTAGAATAAGATTTCCGTAACAAACTCTTTAGGTCGATTTCGTTTCTTTTATTATTTAAGACTTTCTCTTTATGTACCTCCACAATTTATGGCATTTTTTCATAATTTTTAAAATGATCATTTTACTCTTCTTTAAATGATTTTCAAATTATCTATTTTAGAAATTTTTTAAGAACATGTTTCCAAAATTTATAAAATATATTTCATAACAAGTTTTTTTCAGAAGATTTTTTTTTTAAATCAAAATGAAATTTTTGAACACATAAAATATGTTTTGAATAAACTTTTCATAATAGGATTTTCAGAACAAACTTTCTAAAATGTATGTGATGCCTTTCATACTATGTTTTTTAGGATGAATTTTCGAAATAAACTTTCTATGATACATTAAATATATTTTGGAAAGAATTTTCTTTTTTTACTCTTTTTCTTCCTAATATTGTTTTTCTCTTCTTCATCTTCTATAGCGGTGACGATGCAACAGCTGCTATAATGATGGCGACAACAGTACAAAGTGTAGTGAGAAAAAAGCAAAGAGAGGGTAATTCCGTCATTTCGTCCAACTATGGCAGTGTAGGTTGAGAAATAAGGAGGCATAGGTTAAAAAAGGCAGGTACAGGTTAAAAAATGACGGGTGCAGAAAGCAAAAGCCATTGTTTAGTATACCTCTGTTTTTTTTTTCCTTACCAAAAACCTATTCACAAAATAAGTTTATGTTGATTGTGAAACACATTAAAAATATTTCACTTAAATATGTTTTCAGTTAATATAAATTAAGTAAATTGAAATTTTATTTTTGTATTTTTAATTTCTTGAAAATGAAAATAACCACTTTGATTCTTAATATTATATTACATCAATTGATCACTAACCGAATATTGAGTAATTAATTGGTAAGGTGATATAATATTAGCCTTAAACACCTAAAAAGACTTTTACAATTTATAAATAAATATTTTTTATAAGTTTATTTTAAAATGAATACTAAAACTAATGATTTGAAAAATTTGAAGTTGAAAATGAAAGAAAAAAGTATTTATAATAACTAAAACTAAAATTCATACATCTTATAGGGAATAAAAAGAACATTCTAAAATTTGTAGAAATGAAAAAACAACACAAAATCGTAGTAACAAAAATGAAAGCTTATTAATTTTACAGGATCAAAGATATATTTAAATTATTATTTCACTTACCTTTTTAGTTTCATTTTCTCTCTTATTATGCATTTTTCTATTAAGCTGAACTTATATCTTAAAATATTCGTAATCAAGTTTAAAATGAAATAAATTTAACATACACTTGAATAGACTTTACATTATGTTATAGTGTTAAAGTAATAGTTAAAATATATTTAGGTATAATGTTAAAATAATTTAATAAATAATGTAAATTGTGTAACGGCAAACAAACGGTGGTAGAATAAGAGAGAATAAAAATCGTATCTGATGGAAAGCACCAAAAGATAAAATGAAGGATTGATAAATACTTTAAAAAGATAAAAATGGCATAAAAAACATAGAAGTTTATAAACTCGTATTTTTGAAATACATAATAGGTATAGAAAAAGTTCAAATCATTCCTAGAATGAAAAAATATTTTAAATTATGTAATTTAAAAATCTACTTCAAATTAATCCATTTCAAACTAAAATATGCATTTCTAATATGAAAACATATTATAATTTGTAGAATTTAAAATACACCTTTGAGTCTAAAAGTATCTTCGAATTACACAATGTAAACATAGTATTTTTAATTTTATTATTTAAATAAAAATTCCAAATAAAAATTAAATAAATTAAAGTATTTTTATTTATTGAAGAAAATTAAATACTTAAATTAATTAAAATATATGATATCTGTATGTAGAATTTTAATTGAAACTAAAATAATTAAAAAATAAATTCAAAAATTGTTCTGGTAAAATTTAAATAAAATAATATTTCTCATAAGATAATATTTATATAACAATTAAACATTAAAAACGTTAAAATATCTTTATTTATTAAATAAAAAAGTAAATTACTTATAAATATTAAAATATTTATATTTTCTGAAGAAAGAATTAAATACTTAAGTTAACATAAAATGTAAAAATACTTATATTATAAAATTTTAATTTAATTTAAAAGACTTAAAATATACACTAGAATATATTTTAGAAAGAAAAACGAGTAAAAACTGATTGTGGAAAATACAATCTCTCATTCATAAAATTGTGAAAAAGTTGAATAGAACAAGGCGATAATTCGGTCTCTTACTCCTATATGGTATACTTTAATAAATAAAAAGTATATTAAAAAAAGAAGTCTTTGAAGAAATCAATTTCAGCTCTTTCAACGTGGAACATTTTGAAGTTAAAAATTAAAATAAATATTTAGGTGGGGTGTTCAGGTAAATAATCCGATAATGGATGTAGTAATTATTTTCTAAAATAATATTTGGAAAAAAAAAATCTACAAAAGTAACCTACACAATTAATTAAATTTATTTGTTCAATTTTAAATTTTATTACAATTCTAACAACTACGTAAAAAAATATTTTTGTAGAAAAGTATTATAACGTTGAAAACTGTAACATTAATAATGATAATAAATGTAATAACTTTAACGCAACTATCTTAAGTTTCGCTTGAGACACGTTTTATTAAAATAATTTAAATTACTCGACTTTAATATTATAAAATTATTTTGAAGTTTCTATAAAAACCCAATCTCGCATAACGGGATTCGATCTCCAATTTTCCGTCATATGCTTATCTGATATTAAAGTCGGTGGATTTGTTTTTAAGAATTTTCTTAAAACAAAAGGATAATTTGGGAAAACAATTTCTAACACAAAATGATGACTCATTAGGTTGTGTAATTGAAGACCACGTTAGTTTATCTTCTTCCAAGTTCCGTCCAAATCTCAAACAGTTGGCACGCAACTTCACTCACTTTCACTTTCACGTGTCTTTCACTTTCTCTCTCTAGATCTCTCTAGATTTCTCTCTCTAGATTTTCTCTGCAGAAGAGAATGAGCACGATGCAGTACAGGAACCTTGGGCGATCGGGGCTGAAGGTGAGCCAGTTGTCGTACGGCGCGTGGGTGAGCTTCGGGAACCAGTTGGACGTGAAGGAGGCCAAGTCGTTGCTCCAGTGCTGCCGCGACCACGGCGTCAACTTCTTCGACAATGCGGAGGTCTACGCCAACGGCCGCGCCGAGGAGATCATGGGGCAGGCCATCCGGGAGCTCGGCTGGAAGCGCTCCGACGTCGTCGTTTCGACCAAGATCTTCTGGGGCGGCCAGGGCCCCAACGACAAGGGCCTCTCGCGCAAGCACATTGTCGAGGGCACCAAGGCCTCGCTCAAGCGCCTCGACATGGACTACGTCGACGTTATCTACTGCCACCGCCCCGACACCTCCACGCCCATCGAGGAAACCGTGCGGGCCATGAACCACGTCATCGACAACGGCTGGGCTTTCTACTGGGGCACCAGTGAGTGGTCGGCCCAGCAGATCACCGAGGCCTGGTCGGTGGCCCAGAGACTCGACCTCGTCGGGCCCATTGTTGAACAGCCTGAGTATAATCTCTTGTCCAGGCACAAGGTTGTAAATTTGCACTACTTAGTTATTTCATTGCATGATTGAAATTCTGTGATTTTTTTTTTTTTAGGTATTGTATTGGTGGATTTTCTTTTTTATTTTTGTTTCATTACTCTATTTTTGATTTGGCTCTGGTCTTTGACCTTATTTGACTATATAATGATGCAGGTTGAGTCTGAGTATCTTCCTCTGTACACCAACTATGGCATAGGCCTCACTACATGGAGTCCTCTTGCCTCTGGAGTGCTCACTGGGAAATACAAGAAAGGAGTTATACCGCCAGATAGCAGATTTGCTTTGGAAAATTACAAGGTACTTTTCCATTTGATGAAATCTTTATATAATCCTCGTTTTAGCTGATGTGATCTGGCATTTAGTTTAATGTTTTTCAGACAAGTAATTATTTTGTTAAGTTTAGGACTAGAGGTATTTGTGCTTACAATCTCAGTTCTGGGACTGGGATTTTTTTGTTTAATTTTTATTGACTATTGTAGCTTTTGTTTAAGTACTCTCTGTGTGGTGCTTTTTGTAGAATCTGGCATCGCGATCATTGGTGGATGATGTGCTTAAGAAGGTTGATGGGTTGAAGCCAATTGCGGATGAGCTTGGTGTTCCACTGTCACAACTTGCTATTGCGTGGTGTGCTGCTAATCCTAATGTTTCTTCTGTTATCTGTGGTGCTACAAAGGAGTCTCAGGTTAGTTCTTTTAGCTGTTTAAGGAGATTGCTACTTTATCCATTGTTGAAGTGTTGATTGCAATTAGTTAAAATGTTGATTGCAATTTGTTAAAATGTTGATTGCAAATGTTGAAATGTTGTTCAGATGTCAATTCCTATGAGCTAGGATTATTGGTCATTTTTCCTAATTTTTCTTCATTTTGCCTATTATTGAATTTTGTTCTTGATGAGTTCTGAGATGAAAGGATAAGTGTTTGTTCTTGTTTTGATTATGTGTGGAGAGATTTTTAGTGCCTGTTCTTCTTTATTTTAAGGGTGGTGAGATTTTTGTTATGAAACTTAGCTCGTTGTTATATAAAATGGTGTCGATGTTTCTCTCCTAATCTTATCACCTGTTAATGTCTCTTTCTTTGAGTTTGTTTCATACTATACACCTCTTCCTTCTAGTGACGACATATGTAGTAATTATTCCACCATTGTTAATCTTACACTTCAACACCACGAGATGCCTCTGCCATAATTTCGGATGCTTCTCCAGCACCTTTTTAAGTATGTCATCATTCACCACCTAGTGAAATTTCGATATGGAACCTATATTTGACGGATAATGATATAGTGGTCTTGCATGATCCTTCCCAACATTATCTCCCGTGCTGGATTTGGTCTCCTCTGAAAGTGATTGGCCTAAACACAAAACCAATGTACCCTCTAGTAGCGGAAGGAAAAGAAGTCCTCCTGTAACCATATGCACTTTGTATATTCGTAACTTTTGAAATTATTTTTTCGTAATAAAGAGGATTGAAAAAATATATTGTACATACATATAGTTGTGCAATGAAATAATTGCTTACAAATCCCTGTACGTGCACAATTTTAACTCGCCTGCAAGAGTGGACTTCAACTTTATATTTTCATATTTTTTCTGCTTCCTGTTTCTTTTGTTCAACTCGTTTAAGTGACCATGAAAACAGTTTATGTAAATCTTAATTTGAGATATAACTTGCAAGAATGAACATGGCCATTGTAATATTATCTTATTTTTTTTTTCTGCTTTCTTTTGCGCAGATCATAGAGAACATGAAAGCAATCGATGTCATTCCATTACTGACACCTGTTGTGATGGAGAAGATTGAAGCTGTTGTTCAAAGCAAGCCAAAGCGCCCCGACTCGTACCGATAAAATCTGAGTTTTTCCATGGTTGACACATCTTAAATATGCATTAGATAGTAGACTCCTTCATCCCTGGGCACTGGAGTGGAAATTCATGTTAAAACTTATTGGTTTGGTTGATGTGATTTGCTCGAGACGTTTTTTTTGTCTTATATATTCCTTCGGGAACTGATTATGCCTTCTTTTTTATGGGTTCAAACTTTCCAATTTGATTTTGGAAACGGAGGATTAAGATCTTGGAGTTTAGGCTTACGTTTGCCTTCCGAATTAATGCAGTCTCATCGTTTGAATTGTTCTAATGTCTTTTAAATATGTCATACCTTTGTTTATATTTTGAGTCCAATTGCATTTCTTGATCCATTACCATGTAGTTAGCTTTATCTCGTGGAATAAGGCATGGTTAATTGGTTATTTGAGTCAGGGCTTAAATTCACTTCATTGTGGCATATTGATCGAAGACGAATTCTTCCTCCACCTCCCATACTCTCTTTCTGCACCTCCCTACTAAATATAAAATTATGAAATTACAAGAATATCTTTACCTTAAAATTGAAAAAGTCAAATGTTATATTCTATCATCTACATCTTTATAACTCTCATATATCGTTCACGGTGTCATCTAAATTTTAAATTAAAACTTTAAACAAGTCTTAGGTAAACAATTAATATTTATGAGTGATATTATTAATTAAAATAGTTAATTTGGTAATTAGGGAATTGTCAATAGTAAAGAATGATTTTTGTGATTTGAGAGTTTAATAACCTGATAAAATGTTATTTAGTTGTTATTTTATTTTATAAATGACAATTTGATGATATTTCTATCCAGTTTATATTTTAAAAAAAATTGTAAACTGGAAGGGTGTTATTCAATTATTATTTTGAATCACGACTGAATAATACCTAGATCATTTTATTATGGATATTTTGAAAATTAATATAAATATTTTAATATAGATATTTTGGAAATTAATATAGATATTTTAGAAATTAATTTTTTTATGGAGGTGCAGGAAGAAGGTATGGGGCAGAAGAAGAAGGTATGGGGTGGAGGAAGAATTCGTCTTAGATCGAATCACATTCATGAATCTGAGTTTAGCTAAATAGCTAAGGCATGTTATTAGAGAATATTTAAAAAATATTTCCAAATAAGAGTGCATAATCCTTTGGTGGAGAAATGGGGGTGGAGAAGAAAAAACATACGTGGGAAATAAAAAGGTGAGTATTTGATCAAAGGGTGCATAGCTGTTTGGTGAAGGAGAAACTTGCTGTCATCTTCCAATCCCTAAAGAAAAAGCCATCAAGTCAAATGAAAAAAAAAAAAAGATAAAGAAAACATGGTTCATTAAGTGGAGACGAAGTCTGGGCAATTTTACATTTTTTTTCCAGTGTTTCTTATTATAATGAAATGAGGAAAATTACTTTTTAAAAAGAATGCAATTTAAATTATGTTAAAATGTTTCTGATCTCAGAATAAGGATTCTAGGTACTTCTAATGTGTAATTTGAAGTTAATTTTTATTATAAAAGATTAATTATTCTATAACGTCTTATAATACAACTTATTATCAATTTTTATTACATGGAATAAGTTCGAAACAATAAAACCTTCCAGAAAAATCTTTTTAATATATTACGTGGATAGACGAACTTTCACTAAAAGTAAAACGTCGCATTGGCACAACCTCAAGGTAAAGGCGAACCTCAAAGTAAACTATTCTAGAAAGCATTCTAAAATCTAAAATAAAACAAAAAAGATTTTGCTTTCACATTTTGAAAATCATTCCAGAAAAAACATTTAAAAATTATTCTACAAATATCATTTCAGAATGATAATGATTTTTTTTATCTACTTTGAATAGTAAATCAAATTTTGTTATCAATCGTAATATAAGTAATATATTAAATATGATCATCTTAAGCAAGATAAGTAATTTTGCAATTTTTGTTCTCAAATATAGAAAAGTCTATAATTTAAGTTTAATATTCAATTTTTGTTTAATTTATCTAATTTATTTATACTTTTAATAATGAAATTTCGTATGATAAATTATATGCATATGTTATATTTATTTTTCAACTTGATCATACTATAATAATTAAAACATATGCAAAATTAAATATTAAATCAAATTTACAGATTTCTTAAAAATCAGAAATAAAATAAAAGAACCACAGTCTTGAGAAAAAGTTGAATGAAAAAAGAAATCTTCAATTCGTTTAAAAAAATATATCACCAAGAAAATATTAAATATTTATTTCTCTTTTAAGTTTGAATAAATAAATAGGACGGTGTAAACAATGGAATAAGACACTTTTATTTATATATATATATATATATATATATATATATATATATATATATATATCCACATACGTGTCCCTGACGTATCAATCTTAGCTTAATCATAATGGCACGTTTTCCAAAATACTGGATTAGATAATTTGGAAACGCGCTTCTTGACTGGGTGAACACACTTCATTTTTTTTAATTTTCTTATAATTATGTTTTTATTTTCTACTAATATTATCAATAAATCCTAGTGTTTTAAATATTGATTTTAGTCACAGTAATTTTTAAAGGGATAAATTAGGTTTTGTGTCCCGTGAAATTCCTATAATATTAAGTATCTCTTTCAAAAAAATTGGGTTACTTTGGTCTCTTTAAATTTTATCATATTTTTTAGGTCTACATTACATTTAAAGATATTATTTTAGGTTTTGGTGACAAATAATGACATTTTCAATTTATGTGTATGATAGTTTTAAAATAATATATATACACATAACAAAAAATCACTTTTAATTATAAAATTTAAGAGTTAATACCGCCTTTTTATTCGTCTTTAATACTCACGATGACCTAAAAAATATGTTTAATTTTTATTACAGCCTAAAATATATGTTTAAATTTTATAAAGGTAAAAGATATAAAAAAATTGCAATACATATTTAATTTATTTGGAATCTTTTTACATTAATACAAAACACATTTTATCCATTCAAAAATTTGAAAATAACTTTTATTTTGCACATAACATAATCATGTCATATATCTAAATACATTAATTTTTGTACAAAACTATTGTAAAATTACACATGAAATAGTACATTTAAATGTATGTTCAGTGAATATATATAAATTTTAGATTTTGAGTGAATATGTTAAAAGGAAATAAAAATAAAAATGAGAAGTAAAGGAATAAAAGAAATAAAAATTTAAGAATGTATGAAAAATAGAGATAAAATATAAAATTTTAATGTGATATTAATTTTTTTGAAAGATAAATTTAAATTTATGTTAATTTCTTTTAAAAAATCTTTAAATTATCATATTTTTTAATATTTATGTTTGTTTTAAAATATTTGATGATATTAGGTTACATTATAATAATTAAACTTACTTGTTATAAAACTTGAACTTTTTTTTAAAATAGTAATATTTTGATATACTATTTATCTTTACACTATTTAATATTAATATATATTATTATTTTATTTATATATAATATTTTATTAATAAAATATAATTTAAATGAAAGTATAATATGAAAAGTAATATTAAACTAGTATTTTTTTTATTTTTCTTTTAAATATTTTGATACGTGTTATATTTTAAATATCTTATTAAGAAAATATATATTTTGTATTGATGGTTAACTTTGAAAAAGACCATTTCTTTTAATATTTAACTCCAATCATAAATTAGTTATTAAAATATAATTTTAAAAATTCAAAAGTCAAATCAAAATTTACCATACAACATTGTTAAGGTGAATTGTTGGTTACAGTTCCAAAGAATAAGAAAATTTGTCATAAAAAATTGTTGATCATAATTGTTTTGTCTTTCCATAAAAAGCCTGAAAGAAACAACCGAAAGTGGTAAATACGCGCTGGAAGCTGCAACTGGAAAAAACACTCATTATTTTGTCACTGGTACTTTTTTCAAAATTAAGGTTATCTTCTTTCTCTAGTTTTTGTTTTTTTTTTTTTTCGTTTTATATATGTTTTAAAATTATTGTAATGAAAAAAATCTATAGTATATACATAAAACAATTTTTACCTTATAAATCATATATGAGTTGATTTTAAACCGTCGTTTTAGTAAAATTTTTAAAATAAATATAGTAACATATAAAGACATTATTTATGAGAAATTTATTAACTTAAATAATTTTCACCGTAGGAAGTACACTTATTTTAAATTTTAATTTTTTGCTTATATTAAATTAATATGAAAATAGTGTATTTTAAATTTTAATTGACTGAACATCTAATTTTTATATATCCATGCGTAGAATTCATATATTGATATCAAGAAAAGTTCTTTATTTTTTTAAAAAATATTATCGTATTTATTGTTATAGATAGTATCAAGTGGGTGAATTAGGTGAAGTGTTTAATATTTGATTTTTTTTTTTTTTAACATTTACTACATTTTAAAATTAAAGTTACAGCTACCACAATCAAGTGAATAAAAACATTTATTAAAATATAAAAATACCACTATGATAACATTAGTATATATATATATATATATATATATATATATATATATATATATTTGTAAAAAAAAAAAATTTTAAATGACTCAAGCAAAATTGTTTATAATGATATAAATATTCCTCTTAACATGTTTTTATGTGCTTTTCAAACATTTCTATTATAAAACCATCATAATAACTTATTAAATAAGAAGTGAAATATGTAAAATTTTGTTAACAATAATATAGTGGTTAAGTTACAAATCAGGTTTTCTTTAATTCTCCTGTATTTTTAATGATTTTAGTCTTGGATTTTATTAGTAAACTATTGTATTTTTTGAAATATTGAACTTAACTTATGTTTTATTTATTTATTTTAATAAACCTCTACATACCACTTTCATTTTAAAATATGATAAAAAAATTAATGAATATAAAAAAATAAACTTTACAAAATTGAATATGCAATGAAAATTATTAAATTTCTAAATCTGTAAGATGACAAAAAATAAACTAAAAATTAGATAAAAACCAAAATTACAATTTTGTGTAATAAATGTGAACATTTAACTGAAAACCATGAGAAGATATTTTATCTAAATAAAATTATGACAATATCATAAAATAATTATGTCTTTTTGTGTTGGTTCCTTCAGCCGTCAAAAACTGGACAAATAAATGGAAGTAAGAAGTGAAGAAATCAAATCTGTTTTCTGAATCTCACCAATCTTCCTTTCTCTGCCAATTCGCATCAAATTCCGAATCACCAAACACAAGATGGAGAAAGCGATCAACAGACAGAAGATTTTGCTTCATCATCTCAACCCTTCATCTTCCACCCACCCCAACCAATCATCCTCTCTCTCTGTTAGTTTCACTTTCTTATCACTACCATGGCGTTTTCATCGTTACCCTTTTCGTTTGATCTCTTGATGCTTGTTTGGCTTTTGGGAAAACTACCTCTTTGCTAACTCTGCCATGATCAGCTCCCTTGATTGTTTATTAGCTCATAATATTTGCATATTCATTTCATAGGTTGTTTGACATGTGTTCTGATTACCCTTTTGTTACTTCCATGACTAATTGATCTCTTCTTTGATTGTTAGCTCTGAATTTTATAGAAATTTTGATCTTTGATGTGTTTATGAAAATTTGTTCTCTTGATTGATCATTACATCAGAATTTTATGGATTTTTTTTTTCTTGAAAGTATTTTGTGATTTTATAGGCTGCTAGAGTTCGAGTGGGGATTTTGGAAGAAGGAAAAGCATGATTCTTTTGCTACATATAGTTTCCTTGATTGATTGTTGGGATTTTGTTATTCATAATAAAACAATATGCATATGGACGTGTTCATGTACTGAACGTGCTTATATTTGTTCAATAGGTTGTTTCACTTGTTTGGCGTATGAGAGAAGTACCCTTTTGACATTTAAATCGGAATTTATTTTCTTGATTAATTGTTTGCTCAGAATTCTATGTTACTTTTGATCTTGTATATATTTATGATGCTATATGCCGATGGGGTGTTTGGGAAATAGCGCACATATGATTCTTATGCTACACATCGTTTCCTTGATGGATTGTTAGGCTTTAGCTGTACATATTCATCACAAAACAATTTGTATATTGATGTTTTCATATGCTGTCAGTTGATTGTTTCTATGTTGAACACTTGATCTCTAGGCTTCAGTATGTGCGGCGGGGGACAGTGCTGCTTATCATAGGACATCTACATTTGGGGACGATGTTGTAATTGTGGCGTAAGTTCTGCTCTTACTCAATTGAAATATCTCATGTTAAACAAGCTTTGTTTATTTAATAACACTTTACAGCTGTGACTTATGAGATTTGTGTTTGAGGGATCTTTAACTTTTACCCATAATTATGTATTTACAATTTTGTAGTGCTTATCGGACTGCTCTTTGCAAATCTAAGCGTGGAGGTTTCAAGGACACTCATGCTGATGATCTACTGGCTCCTGTTTTAAAGGTTTCAGTTCTTTGCTTTTGATTTTTAGTTTTTGTGCATTTTCAATTTTAAATGAGTTATAATGTTCTATTCTATAACTCTACATGAACATGGGTTTTCATCATAGGCTGTAATTGAGAGAACCAATGTCAACCCAAGTGAAGTTGGGGATATTGTTGTGGGTACGGTATTGGCTCCTGGATCTCAAAGAGCTAGTGAATGCCGTATGGCTGCATTTTATGCTGGTTTTCCTGGTATGTGTAGATATTCTGTGCTTGTGAACCTGATATGTGACTCTGATTTGTTATTGATAATACATGTGATTTTGTTTCCGTCCAGAAACTGTACCTGTTAGGACTGTTAATAGACAATGCTCATCTGGGCTCCAGGCTGTAGCTGATGTAGCTGCTGCTATAAGGGCCGGATTCTATGACATTGGTAAAGGATGCGCCAATTTGCTTTGTTGTTATTGTGATTGCTATGATTTTTACTGTCTCATGTTACCTTTAATTATTTTGTTTAGGTATTGGTGCTGGTTTGGAATCTATGACAGCGAATCCAATGGCATGGGAAGGATCGGTTAATCCTAAAGTATTTTTCCCTCTTTTCAAATCACTCCATCTCCAGCTTTATTATATAATCTTAATTTTGGTTTTAGGAAATAAAACCTCTAAAATGGCTACAAGGTTATGATATTTTCTTTGGTGTTGTGACAGGTAAAAATGTTTGAACAAGCACAAAACTGCCTTCTTCCAATGGGTATTACCTCTGAAAATGTTGCACATCGCTTTGGTGTTTCAAGGAAGGAACAAGATCTGGCTGCAGTAAGTTGGATATGTGTTTTAATTCAAGATTTCGTTCTATTTTATAATTTAATGACTTTTGAACTGAAGCTTTTTAACAATTATGTTGTTAGGTTGAGTCTCATAGACGAGCTGCTGCAGCTACTGCTTCTGGTAGATTTAAAGACGAAATTATCCCAGTTTCCACCAAGGTATTTGCCATTACAGGGTATATTGAATCTTTCTTTGGGATCTTGGGTGCTGAATAAACCTTTTCTTTTCTCAGATTGTGGACCCAAAATCTGGTGAGGAGAAATCTGTCACCATTTCTGTTGATGATGGAATTCGACCTGGAGCAAATTTGTCTGAGCTAGGACGGCTCAAACCTGTCTTCAAGAAAGATGGAACTACTACTGCTGGTATAAGATCATAAAATCCTGGTTCGTTTCCCCAAATCCCTTCTAATTGATGTTCTAAATTTAATCATGTGTTGCCTTGCTTTAGGTAATTCTAGCCAGGTGAGTGATGGTGCTGCAGCTGTTCTGCTTATGAAAAGAAGTGTTGCACTGCAAAAGGGGCTACCCATTCTTGGTGTATTCAGGTACAATATCTGTGACATAAACTTTAGTCTCTGGAAATATTAATATATTCGTTGCATATTTGACATGCCGAACACTCTAGACTAAAGTTTGAATTAAGTTTAAAAATTGATAAAAAAATATACTTTGGAATAGATATTAAATGAGTGCTAAGCTGCAGAATAATGTACTTTTTCTCTGTTTTGGCCAAACTACACGCATTTATGCTAGCTGTATATTTGACTTCCAAGTCCTACTAGGTTAGTATCCATTTTCTTGGCAACTATCCAGAAACTTTTGGCAGACGTTTTTGCCATAGAGTGCTCGATTTATGGAAAGCATGATGTACAGAACTAAAAATACATTCAAAAAATAAGTACTGACAAATTCCTGTTTTCTCCAGTTTCTTATGCAAACTTGTCATTATAACCGCTGTTTTATATAGGAAGAGAACAATTTATTGAACAAACTTGTCAAGCATTTCCTTCAGAAACTGGAACTTCATATTTATAAAATTATCTTTCTTGTAATGAATTGTTCCATTCTAAAATCATAAATAACATTATCATTGTACTTAAAATGTGAAATTGAATAATTGATAAGATAAAAATGTGAACATTATTTATTGGCTGTCATCTAGGACTTTCACAGCGGTTGGTGTTGATCCTGCCATCATGGGTGTGGGCCCTGCTGCTGCAATTCCTGTTGCTGTTAAGGCTGCAGGTCTAGAGCTTGATGATATTGATCTTTTTGAAATAAATGAGGTACATTGCCAATGTGTTTGTGTTACATTTTCCGTTTTCTCTGTCTGAATTTACATTTACTCACTTCGATAAATTGCTTGTGTTAAGGCATTTGCTTCCCAGTTCGTGTATTGCCGAAACAAGCTGGGGCTTGATTCAGAAAAGATCAATGTTAATGGAGGTGCAATGGCAATTGGGCATCCTCTAGGTGCAACAGGTGTATATCACAACTTTTTATCTTATGAATTGTTAGAATAGGTATTAAATAAAGGTAGGAAGTAGTTGTATTGGAAAACTATTTTGATCTTTGCTCTTCCCTGTATTGTATGATAATTATACCAATATAAATATGAGAACATATGAGAGGAATGATAAGCGCTCTAAAATATAGTCTTTTTATTTATCTCAACTACAAATGCAACAATACCGCTGCTTTTTGGATGAACTGATAGTTGAAATCCAGAAGCCATGAATGTGTAGGGGCCAAATGGAAAAAAAGTGTGTAATACCTACAGAAGTTCCCCCTCTTTTAGGTAGTTAATCAAGTAATGTTGTCAAACATGTGTTTAGGTAAGAAACTAGACTAGTTGATTGGAGGGGTTAGCCCACCATTACAAAACAGCCTTGAAGGTTGACCTGTACAATCAGACTAGATTTTGACATATTATTTTTTGACCAAAAAATGGGAAAATGGAAAACTTGGATGTAAAGTGATAGATGTACTACTGAAACAAGTTAGCCTGTTAATTATTTTGGTCATAGTATATGATATTTAGTTATATACAATTTGTCTTTTATGTTCAAAAATAAATAACTGACGTAACATGCTTTGAAACTTTAATCTATTATACAAAACATAATCACACTTTGGTTATTTTAACCATGATTAGGCTGTTATTTCAGTTAGTTCCTTCACTGGTTCAATTTCCAATTTAATAACATTGGTTTATGCACTGGAATCCCACATATACCTTCAAATAATGAGCTTATCAGTGGAGTTGACAGAAACCAGATAAAAGCATTATAACCTAATTCCAAAATTAGGATACTGATACTGCAAGAGGCCATAGAAATATAAAAGCATAATGAATAAAGTAACTAAATCATAAAAATTACCAACCCAACAAGTAACTATTGGGTATAATCTAGTCCATAAAAACTGGTATCGAATACTATGTATGACTATGACAATCATTAGAGTATCTATATACCATATCCAATCTTTTGTTGGACCAAGAGCTAACCATTAAACTAAAAGTTATAGCTTACTCAAGATACAACTTTCTACTTAAGAGCGTATCAGTTAATGTACCAGATTCGATTGTGATTTGATTTGTATAACTCCCGGCATGAGATAATTAATGTCACTTGCAACATCTTTCTTGTATTTTGCAACATCCTTCTTGTATTTTGCAACATCCTTCTTGTATTTTACTTGGAACATGATTATTGTCATGTGCATTTGCTAAATACCAATAATACATGGCATTCTTCATGGTTTTCAATTTTTTTTTGTAGGTGCTCGATGTGTTGCTACACTGTTGCATGAAATGAAGAAACGTGGCAGGGACTGTCGATTTGGAGTTATATCTATGTGCATAGGTACTGGAATGGGGGCAGCTGCTGTTTTTGAGAGTGGTGATTGTGCTGATCAGCTATGCAATGCCCGGAAAGTGGATGACCTTCTTTTATCCAAGGATGTTCGCTAGAAATACTTTCCTCATACTTGCTAATCAAATAAAAATCACATTAAGACTTTGTCCTATGGTAGTGAAAATGTCAACCGCTGTTCAACATTTCAAAACTTTTTATTCATAAGACTACCATTATTTTACATATGTTTTGTTTAATTATAAACACTTATTTTTTCTTTCCCACTTCCTTTTCACCCTCTCTCTCTCCTCACACAAGTTATCAATCTTTTACTCTCTCTTCTCTCTACACTTTGGATTCTGTGTTTTTGCTGCAAATATTTTAAGGATTTTTATCTATTCTAATATATTTAACTGGTAAATTTAAAACCAAGTTAAAAAATTGAGATTAATTTTCCATAAATTAAATTTTAGAAACTTTGATATAGTATTTCTAAATTTTTATTTTTAATTTGTATAAGCCGATTTTAACTTTGGCCATTTCTCGCCAATTGAAAACATAGAAATATTTTGTTGATTTTTATGGCATAAACAAGAATAAAAATGAAACACGAAAAATTAGTCTACTCTGCCACTTTTTACTCTGCTTTACCTACATCGTAAAACCAAGATGAATATTTAACATTTTCCATGTATTTTTTTCTATCTCAGGGGAGTCTGTGCTGATTAGAAAATATTGTATCAAAGGACTAATAAAATAGTATTTTGGGTCAATTTTTTTTGTAACCATGGTATAAATTGATTGCTTCCAAACAAGAGACTAGAAGATGATGTGACTAATAACTTAGGAAAAGTTTGTTCTTAAATGTGATCACATGGCTTACCCTTTTCATGAAATGGATTTCGGATTCTGAATATGAACATGGTTTTATCAGTCTCTAGTTTAGAAAAGATGCTCTAGATTGAAACATGTCACACTAAAATGATTAATGTGCCCAACGCCATTATTTCATTTTTGTTATGTTTGTTTTTGGAGATTATTCTTTACAGGATAAGAAAAGGGCGGTTTGTTTGTGTCTATATTTGGGCAATTGCTTCCTACACTCTATCAGTTTGAAATTGGAATTCTTCAATCTTTAAAATAATTATTTTACTCTTTTTTAATTTAAATTGATTTTCAAATTATCTATTTCAGAAATTTTTCAAATTATAAAATGTATTTTAGAACATATTTTTTAGAATAAGATAAGATTTTTAAAATAAAATATATTTAAACATATATTTTTTTAAACAAAATTTTTAGAACAATTTTTTTAAAAAGTACGCGTCCCGTCTAGACCGGAAATGTATTCTGTGAATATTTCCTCATTAAATATTCACAAATAGGCAAACGGCCCACCTCATGAAATGTAAGTCAAATAATTTTCTCCTGGATTACGGTTGAGGAAAAAAAATAAATAAATGATAAGTAGAGGACTTAAAACGAGGAAGGAACATATTTTTTGAGATTTGATAAAGTGCTAGTTAAGAGGAATAAAAATCTCAGCTCCTTGAACAATAATACTCTTCATAAAGTGTTTTCTGAAAAGAACAAGTTTTTCTAATACATTTTGTGTTTCAAAGCTAGCTTTTCATAACAAATTCATGTGTTGTTGAAAGAGTCTTTGGAAATAAGATTTTGTTTAAAGATAATAAATAATGATTAAATAATAATATCGATAATAAATATAAATAAAAAAACAGTAATTATAATAATAAAGAAAATAGTAAAAGATGTTAGTATTAACAAATTAAAATTAATTTATAATAATAATTTGGTTATTTTATAATTTTTTAAAAATATAATTATTTACAAATTTTTCTTTCAATTTTCTTCACTTTTCACTCTCTTTATATTAATCCTAATTATATTATTTCACACTTTATTTTTCATTCATCTAAATTCATCCCCTAGTAGAAGTAAAAGAGAAGCATGCAGAATAGAAAATAAAGTATTTTCATATATTTATTACAAAGTAGAATACAATATTTATAAATACAAAAATACCTTGGAAGTTATTTCGTATTAAGATTATTAAAGAGTAATAAGTACACAACATGGAAGGTCAATGAACAACCATAAAAATCATTCATAACATCATAGAAATCTTTGGTAATACCACAAAAATCATTCATAATGCTCCCTTCGATGTCCATTGATTGAAGAATTATATTGTTAAAAACTTATTAGTAAAGATCATGTAGGATAAAAACTTACTAAAGGAAAAAGGGTATATCATTTTCTCCAATAGATATAAAAAATGTGTTTATCTCTCTTCTTCATGTAAACTATCATTACTAAGATGATGAAGTCCAATTTTGTGAACTAATTGCTAAAAAATTTTCCTTAGCAAAATTTGTTTAAATAAATCTTCTAGATGCTCACATGACCCAACCTTTTGGACTTTTATATATAATACATTTTTTTTATGTAATAATAGAAATATATAAATTTAACTTGAGAAAAATATAGTAAAAAATCTCTATCACAGTGTTTATAAATTTAGAAAAACACGCAAAATTAAAATAATGTGATATTTTTTATGGTTAAACCAGAACAAAATGTGTATAAAATAAAAAATTGATTTTTTTCCCGTCAAGGCTAGGATGGAGTATTGTAATGGGCGGGCTATAAGAAGTTTGTTCTGGTTTTATTCGTTTTCTTCTTTGAAATAATTAAAATTACGTTTATATCATTGAATTGAATTAAAACGAAGTTAACACTCTGGTAGTAGGAGGGAAGGGTAAGATGGTTTCAGATAGAAAGCCACCTAAGGGACAAATGTGTAAATGACATTTATGAGTTAAAATAAAGCAATTAAACATAACTGATAAAAGGGTCACAAACAAAATAATCCATCCCAACCTTAATTTATTATTATATCCAACTTTTGCTGTCAACGTCCACCATGAAGCATCGTTCTTTTTTACCCTCAGTTAGAAATAAAGCTCCAAAACTTTGCATAGGGATTAAACAAGGACCATTATTCTCATCTAGGTATTCGGCAAGAAATAAAAAATTGTGAAAATTGGGCTCGTGCAACTCTGCACTATTTTACGACCAGCAGTAGAAGTTAAATTACAATATGATTTAGAACAGATTTCTCAATATGCAATCATTCTTTTCCCAGAACTAATCACAATTCAAAAGACAGTAACAGCATATCAGCACCGTTACAACTTGCAGATCTTTCTGTACCTCTCTATTCGCTTTTGAATATCTACTTTATCAAAAGATAAAAGAAGCGCACTGTGAAATGCTATATCTATTACAATATCAGGTTTTACTTTTTCCTTGAGAGAAAAAATGAGGTGGCTGATTGATGAATATCTAATGCATCAAATGATAAATTAAGCACCCAAGTCCCAAAATGAATTAGGTGATTGATGACTTGCACACGGGGCATGTTGTTTTCCTCTGGAGCCAAGGATCGATACACTGCCAAAAATATATTAAAGCAAGTTAGCATTTTACAATTTCTACATAGAAACAAACAATGGTCTCACATCTTTGTGAAATTTGTGCAAACAGGGAAGGTGGCGAATAGTTTCTCCCCTGGCTGGGGTCTCAAGACATACAGCACATGGCTCTGTCATGTTGTCATTCTGTGACAATGAACAGGAAGCATATCAGCATTGAATCGAAAATCCATTCCATTTTCCCCCAACCCCTATTTTCTGCTGTCTCACCAGGTTCTCTGCCCCAGAACTGAAATTGGACCAGCAGATCATGAAGGGTTGAGGAAAAAAGGAGACAATGTTAAGGGTTCATCCCAAAAATGGATAAATAATTTCACTAGACAATAATACATGACCTGGATGGTGGACTGCGGAAGGCTATTGATCAGATTAGTAGACGCACCAGTATGTTGGTGATTTCTCTCATCAAGGGCCAATAACATTTCATAATCACTTCTGCACGAAAACATGGACCATAAATTCATTTTTTGTACAACAGACATAAAGGAAATAAAACTTTCCGTAAATAATAGTGAAAGCACCATACCCAAGAACTTCATTCAAAAATTCAGATATCGAGGAATAAAAACATATGAAAAACTGAGTACATTATGGGGCCTTGCAAGACAAAAAAACTTGCATTTTAATGACGTGTAGTACTACTCAATATACAGAATGAAGAACTTGTATGCTGCCTCCTCTCAAAGGTATTTTTTCTCGTCCACTCCTCTCCCTTACACTTCTTAAGTTGTATTACTATCCTCAATTTTAAGAACGAAAAATTAAGAAGCTTAGATTTAGATATTAAAACAAATGATGAAATGAGAAGAACCTCTTTTGTATCATTCTACACAAGAATGAAGCATAACTTACGTGCGCAGATTACAAATTATTCAATACAAACTTACTCGTTGAAATCACGTCGCGCATTAAAGATGCCATCAGCCATTCCCATATCACTGAAATCTCCCATCGAATTCTCTAAAGCTTCTAATATATCAAGTCTCTGTACAGGAGAGATAGATGCCATGGAAAATTAAAATTATACATATGCTATACCACATAGTCCCAATCCAAACTCTACAGATTCAACGATTAAAAATTCCTGACATACACAAGAAGCAGTGTATGCTTGTATGCTAAGAGACTCACTTTGATGTTGAGATTAAGCAAAAGTACAAGTTCTTACTATATAAAAATTTGGTGAGGAAGCTAGAAGTTATGGCGAAAAAATTTGAAGAGATACATGTACCGAAAAAATGAGAACACAAGCCAAAGTCAAATATCAATGTGCTATAGCATCAAGGCAGAATACACACTTTAGTACTTAAATTGCTTTTAAAGATTTTACTTTTGTTTCGAGTTCAATTCTGTTCAAAATATCCCCTCACCTTATTGTCAACAAGTTTTTTCTTGAATATAATTCCACACCTAGAGCAGTGTTATCAAAATCAGCTATGGCAACGTCATGTCGGAGATTGTGGGCAGAGTTGTAGCCAGCCACCACAACATAGCAGTGGTAATGCAGGTTTTCCATTGCTGCCCATCGCAGACACTTTGGACGTCATGGAGTGGCGTCAAGGAATAGACATGGTGGAAATCACATTGCAGAATGCAAAGAATGTCCAGAGAATGTTATCATATTTGTTACCCCTTTCTAGAGGTGGAAGAAGTCTCAGATCAATGCAACCTGACCCAGACCTGAGGCCAAAAACCCTAACTTTTAAAAAAGCGTGGAAGCAGTCTCTGGTCAATGCAACCTGACCCAGACCTAAGGCCAAAAACCCTAACTTTTAAAAAAGAAGTTTTTGGTCCTTTATACCTGACTAGCCCAATAAATTTATAAAAGGAAAATGGATTGGGTCATAACCTGAGTCAATCCATGTCCAAAATTAAAAAGCTAACCTAGCCTTAAATGAACATAGCCTCATACCTGTTCCGGCACCTTCATGACTGGTGATGCCGCTTCTTGCAACTAGTTTCGCAGCCACTGCAATCTGTTTTTTTTTTTTTTTTTCTTTTCTCCATTACATCTTTTGTTATTCTCTTCCCCTTTTTTTCTTCTTTGTTCTACTCAATTCTCATTCTCTGAAAAACTGAAACCCCTCAATACTCATTCCCAGAAGTAGGAGAGCAAAGAGAAGAGAGCAAAGAGAAGATTCTATTTGATGATGAGAATGAATTTGTCTTATGTTTTATTATTAGGAGGAGCTGAGGATTAAAAATTTAGAACATCGATCTTTAGTTGTTGGGGTGAGCAAAAGATCAAATCTTTAATTTAAATTCAATCCATAATTATCCGAATTCATATTACTTTGTCTATTTTAAAGGATTTATCTCAAATCATATTTTTGGATTTTAGGTCCAATCCATTTAATTAGATTAGATAATTTTTTGGATTTTGAGTTTTGATAACTAAAAGTTATGAAAGATTAGGTTTGGTCAGACCCAGATAAGGTAGAACTGGGTCAGGTTAAGTCTAGCTCATGTAAGGTTGAGCCAAGTTGGGGCCAAGTTATGCAAGATTGGAGCAGGCCAGCCCTAAGTCAAGTTGGGCTAAGATTGACCATATTAACTGTGGAAACTCCCTTTAAGAAACCAATTAATAGAGTATCAAAGAAGGAAATTAGGGGAATAAAAAGAAATCATTTTAAACAAGTCTATGATAAAATACTCTAGAAAATTTTTCTTAAGATAGTGAAAATAATAACAAAAAACAACTGCATGCTACCAAAACATGATATTGCAAGAAAATTTACATTAGAAAGTCACCAAGGCATGCAAAGAGAAGAGAAATAAGAAAAGAAACAAGAAAAGATTAGAAGGAAGATGTATGAGGATACCATGTCCAAGTCCATATCCAGAGGAAACTGGAGGCCTCTTCCTCTAGATGACATGTTAGGTGTCCGAGTCCTACTTGTAGCACGAGTCCTCAACTGTGACATTCTATTAGAGAAAGAAGCTTGAGGCATAGCTCTCCTTCTAGAAGAATTCTGATTAGGCCATATACGAGGCTGTCTGTTTGCCCTAGGAAAACGTGCCTGTATAATGAAAAAGTAGGTCTTGTCAAATCCCCCCTACTCAGATATCAATTATATATCTCTACATAGCCCAACTTGTCAACTAACATAAAACTGGCTAGGTAACAAGATATCCTCTTACTTGACTGTACAAGTTCTAATAGTATTTTTCTAGCATCCTATTAACATGGACTCAGAATAACGTTGAACTACGCTCATAACAGATAAATTCTAGAGAACTGTACAGTACTGCCAAAAAACAAAGATAACGGGTACGTCATATGCAGCTTTCAAGTTCCTTCCATACATTTCCATCTTTAATTCAAAACCATCCATAAATATATTTGAAAGGGTTAAATAAGTATATACAGGACACATTTTAGCATTGCTGCAAAAAAGGAAGCATCTTTACAACATCATATTAAGTGAAACATAGAAGAAACTTTGTTTATGCAGAAAGCAGTTTTCTTTAAAGAGAAAGAGAGAAGAGGCTTAGTTACAGGATGATTTCTGCTGTGACTATCAATGGATGTAGGCAGAAGATCCTCTGCATGCTGCAACTCCCATGCTAAATGTTCATCAATCTGCAACAAATCAACATGTGATGAAGTTGTTGTAGAAGCAGAAATATATGCTTAAACTACATCTCATAAAAGGTGAGAAAAAAAGAAAAGAAAACAGAAAACCAACCCCTCTGTCTTCGATAGAATCATCATGATACAATTGTTCTTGGAGTTCTCGTGCCAATATCTCATCTGCTTCCACTTGTCTCGCCCGAGCTTCCAAGCTATTATTGTCATTATCATCTAAATCTTCAGATGATCTGTACCTTGGTGTTGATGCCAACTCAACCACTTCAGGATCCAAGACACGGCTCGGGGATGAGCTTGCTGAGTTCCTTGGTGTTGATAAATCTACAACTTCCGGGTATGAACTTGATGATTCCCCAGGTGATTCACGTTTCCTTTGCCTTTTACTCAGAATGTCAGTAGTAGGACAGTTAACAGACAACTGGTCCACATCAGGAATGATCACAGAATTTGGTTGAGCTGCATGATCTGATTGAGAACCATGTACACACGTGCTGCTATGATCACTCCCGATGTTTCTTCCATCCACTATGAATGAATTCCGTCTGTTAATACCTCTTCCAACACCATTATTTCTTGTCAAATGATGCCCATGTACATCATACAAGAGCTGATTAACATTCCTCTCATTATGAGTAGTTCTCCAACCACCTTGTCCCCCAGAGTATTGAAGTGAATTTCTAGTATCATTGCTGGTACAAATGACCTCTTCATGATTGATGACAGGGCTGCTGAAGAAGTATAAAATTCATTCTCAGTATTGGTCAACAGAAACAAGAGATGTAAACAAATTTAAACAAGTAGACAATGATATTTTTCACTTTCCAAAATGATTCTATAAACATTAGGGGCCAATATTTAGTTGAATTTTACCAGCCAACAAGAAAAAGTTGCATTGCACAATGAAAGTATTCATACCTCCAACAGAATTTGTAATGACTCCCCGATTAGGAAAATATTTGACAAAATTATGAAACAAGGATTGCAAGCCATAGGGGCTATGGAGACTGATCAAAAAAGCTGAGTGAAGTCACAGGATGTCCACTCTTGGTGGGTTTAAATTTCACATCAACTAGAGATATGATCAATGTAGCAGCACCTATAAGGCTTTTTCTAATCCTCACCATAAGATCCTGTTTTGTGAGGTGGACCGTAAGCCCAAATTTTTAAGACAATCAGAACTACCTTAATGCTAGAGGAAGACTTTTCTAACTTGTTATTTTTTTTTCACTCACCCTTAGTTCTAATTAAATGTACTTGTGCCAATGACTTCATGAAGTTCCAACAATCCAGTCCAAGATCAACAATTATGACGACCAAGATTCAATATATGCAATTTTTTATGGTCAAACTTTTTACTGCAACAAATGAACTGAATGCGTGCCTTTTGACCAAGAAAGAAGGAATAATCTCATTTCATTTTCAGTTGTAACACCAAAAATCAAATACATTAAAGAGTGTTAAACTCTAAGAAATAGAGAAATCGTTGAGCTGAAACCATATGTATTTTGAGACAGCACATGCACTTTTTTATATTGGGAAAAAATGAATCAGTAAAATAAATAAAGGAGATTTGATACATTCTAATAACAAAGATATGATACAAAAATAAATAAAAAGGTTCCTAATAACACATATATATTCCAAATATTCTTGATTATATTGGATCAGTTCCTTATTTTTATAATTATAAGAGAACTAATTTCTAACAAAATGCGGAGCATTTTGGATAGCCTTATTAGGTAATTAGATTCAATACATTTATAAGTTATATGATTCACTAACTTGTTAAAGACTTTACAGCACCTAGTCAAGTATCAAGCTACTAGCAGTTTATTCGTATAATGCAACAATTCTACGCAGATAAATCTTGTAGAACTCTTGATGCAAGATTACCAGCAAAAGTGATATTTCCTTCAAGCCATTACTAAAAACTCAAAAGAACTTCAATGTAAAGCATGGTTATGTTACCTGCTAGCAGTGCAAAATGTTCCAGCATTGCGTCCATTGAATGGAGGAGGAATAAGTACTTCCTTTCCTTTAATTCTACCATTGCCTCTCTCTCTAGCAACTATGTCATTTATGCTATTCGGTGAAACTGTATTGCTAGAAAGCACATGATCAGCGTGACTCTGTTCAACATCTTCAGTTTGAAGGTTTCTCTGTTCAGCTAATTGTTTAGCCCTCATTGCAATATTAGTTGGTAAAATGCACCCATTTCGCACCAATCTCTTGTGCCCTCTACCTCGTGGAGAGGTGGACACAATTGGAGGCAAAGACACTTGCTTTTCATTTTGGGATTGAGAATCATGAGACAGAGAAATACCCTTGCCACGGTCGACAGATGTATTAGAACCTGGAAGTTTACACTTTCCAGTGAAGGGATTTCTAGATGCACTACCTGGTTTCAGTTGTTGGCTCGCTCCATTCTCTTCAGTCAAATCTAAAACAGAAATACCACGGTGAGATGATTTAGAAGAAACCTTGGAGCTTATACTTTTCCCTTTCTCCATCTTTTCAGCTCCATTAGAATGCATTGTTTGGCCTCTCCTAAAGATGGGAGCATTTTGAGAAGGATAAGATTTCTCTGAGGCGGATGATGTGGCACAGGTACTCCTATTCATTTCAACTGCAGCATTAAAAGCTCTGCCCCTCTTCTCAGGATTACATAAACGTTTCTGATCATCACCCCTCACAGTTATTCTATCTGGGGTATCAGGAACTTCCACAATTTGATCAATTTTCATATCTTCTGCCATATCCTGTTTTCAAATCATAAGAGCACTTATGAAACATTGCATAAAACAGTAAAGTAATAAATACAAAGACAGTAACTTATGCACACAAAAATGTTCTATGGACCATAAAAGAACTCTCCATATTGAGATGCTATAAATGCACAAAAAACACTTTATGCCCCAATATATTTAACCAAAAAATTGTTGGAAACTAGATAATGATAAATAATTCCAAATGTGGACCCATTACAGGCTGCACACCAAGGCACAACTTAGCTGCTGCACCAGGGTTCGTGCTCAAATACAATATATTTTAACCAAAAGAGTTTAATGGGAAGAAATTCGAAAGGACTAAGTGGAGAACAACACAAAGGAATAGGAGGACACGAACCTCCTTAAAAGAAAAGAAAAATCAAACAGCACAGAACAAAAGATATCAGAATAGCAAAACAGAACAACCCAAACCCTCAACATAAATGCAAGGAAGCCTTTTAAAAGACCATGTGTTTTACACTATATAGAAGCCAAACACCAAAGTATAAAAAGCTTTCCTTTAGAATGCAAAACACCAGCAACCATATAAACCAAAGCATAGAAAATATTGGGCATTGTGAACAAAAATTGTCTTCCCATCGACCAAAAATTAGTAAAGCTGGTCATAAAAAAATGTTCCAAGCATATATGGCACACCAAATATTCTGTAAAAAATGCAAGATAATGAATTGCATCATGTAGAACAGACAACGAAATAATTTCGAGATTGCACCACACATAGAAAACATATCAGGGGTACTTTATTTACATTTCACATATTCCAAAAATAAATTATTTCATTACAATTTGTAACAGTACTACTTAATCAAATAGAATACAACCCAGTGTATACATCAAATCTAAAATATAAGAAGAAAAATTTAAAGCTTAGCAGAATTTAAAATTACCTTACTCCAGCTAAAAGAATACAGCATTTTTTGAAAGAAACAAAGGAAAAAATTGTAGACTTAAAGTTAAAAATTGCTAGCTTCGGATATAGCATCATCATATCCTGATTTCAAACTTTTTGAAAATCTAAAAGTTTAACATTTTTCCCTTAATGAATAGTTTTCTTTAGAACAGGAACACTAAAAGGCACATAAATAAATTGAAAAACCCAAAAAAAGAAAAGCTAACGTAATAATAACGAATAAAATTTTCCAATGTTTTCTAACCATCAACAATATTAAGCTACATAACAAAGACCCCGATTTTAATAAACCAAGACATACAAAGGCTTTTATCATATAGTATAGAAACCTAATAGGTGGTCAAAGGCTTTTAGCATAGTAGTATAAATCCTCGAGAAATAGTACAAAATATTAACTAAAAAACCTGATAAACACAAACAAGATACATAAACGGAATTGTTTGAATGCTAGAAACTAGCACCCAGAGGTCACAGATTGAAACAAAACCTAAAAATAAAAAACTCATGCAATTTCCCAATCAAAACTGAAAAGTAAGAGGCATACATAAATTACTGGTGCCAACAGTAACAGAAACTGAACCCAATCACACTGAACTAAAACCATAATTACAGCTTCAATCAAATAAAATGAAAAACAAACTGAACTGAAAATTGAAGGCAAGTACATCATTCATCCCAAAATGACGAAATCACATAAATTACAAGTAATCATCTAACTTCACTAAATGGTTTCCATAAAAATCACAAAGGAGATAAAAAAAATTGGAGCAAAACAGTTTAAATTCTCAAAAAAAAAAAAAAAAAAAAAAAAAAAAAAAAAA
>Ga0099825_1000956_pt1 | contig 34708 bp, 16 predicted proteins | sample SiratroredBW_FD_76838 | JGI IMG/M metagenome (GOLD analysis project Ga0099825, IMG submission 76838) | Root nodule microbial communities of legume samples collected from California, USA - Siratro red BW | ecosystem: Host-associated > Plants > Roots > Nodule | place: USA: California | collected...
ATAAGCATATATATATATATATATATATATATATATATATAATCTTCATATTTAATAAAATAGCTGTCAACTCATTTTAACAATTTACTTCTTAAATAAATTATTTTTAAAAGAGTACTTATTTAAAAATACTCACTTTATATTGCAAATTAAAATATAACTAATATTCGAAATAATATTTTCGATAATGAATCTTGAGGAGAAGTCAAGGTAAAAATATATCTAGGAAACTAGATTTGACACGTCGTTGAGCATCAAAGGGAACACAGCGCAATTAGTGGCTCAGTGCTTTTGATTGTTGTGCAGTAGGGGCAGCTCAACTAATTCAATTCCTTCACTTCCAAAGAAGCACCATTAATTGCTTCTCCTCTCACCATTCACAATATAAAATAATACAGAATTTTGCTATTTAAATTATTCTGAAGTAAAATAAGTAATAACATGAATTTATTTTGAAGCAAATAATTTTCTTGAGTTACAGAGCCAAGTTTACTTAAGGTTTATTGTAGCTGAGGTTTCTTTTTTATCGGTTCTTAGTTATCTCCAATACATATTTCAGAATTTTATATTTAAACTTTTGTTTAGCAGGAGTGACAGCTTATGTGTGGTTTAATTTATTAAAATAGACTTCATTAATTGAATCTTTTCTTATAAACATATGCTTACTCAATTTCTTATTATAAATAGATTACTTTTTTACTCTATTGTTTTATTTTGGATCTAAAATACTCTTCGACCAAACGGTACAGTTTCTTTATTTTAAAATTAAATTAAGTTTATTTAATAAAATTAATATTAAATTGATAATTTTGATGAAAATGTATATAATATATATGCAAACTCATTCGCATGTTGCCTGGTGTAGCTACTAGGCTTGTTGGAATCCTTTATAAAAAAATAGTAATGTCTATTATCTTAGGGGGTAAAAAAACAAATAATGGGGTACACATGGTTGGTGTCATAAATGGGACACTGGTTGGACAGATATAAATATGTAGTTGGATATTATTTAAGTTGGATAATCATGTACTAAATCTTGGTTCTTTTTGTATCTTTGTTCTATTTAATATTAAAAGTATCATAGGTTTGAGATGAAAGAACTAGATTTTTTTCTGGACCATGGCAGAACCAGGCACATACAGAAAAGCAATCTGGATTAAAGAAAGTATAATACTAGAAAGAATAAAAGGTTTAATCAGATATTTCCAAATCTCCTTCCTAATTTTCTGTGTGTATCATTTCAGGTTAAAATTAATGGTATTAGTTGGAGGGTTGACTGGCAGGGAAAAAATAAGAGCAATAAAATGAAATGAATTTGTTTGGTAGGTTCAAAATAAGGAGATAAATAAAAAGTAAATGATGTTATTTTTTACTCATGTTCTTACTCAACTTTTAATTTTTGATTTATATTTTTTAATTGAACATATTTAGTTTCTGTTTTATTTTTCAATTATTGTCTGTACTCATTTTATTTTTACTTTGTTTACCAAATGAAAATGTTTTTTAATCTTATTTGTAATTAATATTATCATAATGAATTTTGGGCTTAAACATAAAATAATATCAGAATATATCATTTAATTTTAAAATGTTAAAAAAAATCTTATTTCAAAATGGAACAGTCCAACAAGAGACATGTTTTGAATGTCGAATAGAGAGTTAAAAATAAATTGCAAGAAAAAAAAAAAGGTAACGAAAACGTTCCGGGTGTATTAATTTTTGTGGGCCTAAAACATGTTGAAGACATAATTAAATTGTTGCAAGCATTTCTTGCACCCTATATTTTTTAACATGCACCCTCATTAGCGAAATCAAATGACTAAAGTACCCTCTTTTTTATTTATAATTAAAAAACTTATGTATTTAGAATTCTAGAATATGCTTGTAGAATAGGCATTCTGGAATAATTTTCTGAAATAGGTATTATGGAACCTGTTTAAAAATATTATTTTGAAAAGTTAAATTTATGATTTTCACTTTTATAATTTTTTTTTTGAAATCTTAATATTTAATCGTAAAAAAATCCTCTTCAAGATTTCATCCTCTAGAAACTATAATAGAATTTTGGAAAATCAATTTCAAAAATACTTTTTGGATTTTATATTTGAGAAGCCTTTTCCATGAACCTCTCTTAAAGAAGGGGATTTCATTCCTAAAAAAAAGGATTTTAAAAAAACAAATTGGTATAATTTTGTAGCGTAATATCTGGAATGGATAAATTTGTTTTATTCTGCAAATGGACAATTATTTCAGTTTGCATTTTGGTACAACTTTATTATGATAGAATTACGTGACCACTTTAGTTATTCAGACAATGTTATATTAAAATCGTGCTAGGTGATACAATTAATTTGACGACAATTTTAATTTAATATATTTTAAACTAAAATCTTTTATAATGTAAAAAAAATCAAAATTATATCAACATAGGCGATTTACCTATTTACTTATAAAATAATTTTTATCCATTTTAAATATTATGGTATAAAATTACACCAATAACAGAAAGAAAAAAAAAAATCATGGCTCGGAGACAGTGGCAATTTGGTTTTTCCCTTACCATTCCAAGTCGCAATTACAGAGTGCGATTCTAGAAGCTCCGGCTGCAAATTTGACTTTCCTTTTTCACCTTTTGTTGGTAGAAGTTTTCTATTGTTTCTCTAATCATTTTCATTACTCTTTAAGTGAATTATTTATCCTCCATGTAATAGTTAACGTTATTAGAATCTTGAATGCATATAATATAAGTGTTTCCTTTCTCCCTTTTCTAATTTGGTTTATTTTATATAAAAATTATATTAGTAAAATTTAAAATTATGTTTGTACGAGATTTATCATCCTCCTTCCTCGTCATCTTGTTCGTTCCTTTTCTTTTCACCTTTGCTTTAGTGACATTATGTCATGAAAAATAAATGCTAGTTTCTTCATTTTATTAATTAAAATTATTTCTAAAAATTAAACTAATAAAAATTTAACTCTCATTAAACTCAATGATTAAGCAAAGTGCTAAAAGAATCATAAGCTATACATTCATTCTCTTTTTAATTGTTCATCTTTGTATTATAAATTTATATACTTATTTTTAAACGAGAATGTCTTTAGAAATTATCCTATTATCGTTTTAAAAATTTAGTAAGCAAGTGTGATTACTAAGAATTTTTAAAAAACTAAAGCAAATCACTCAAATACCCATTCTTTCAAAATTTTCACTGATCTTTTTAATGTAAAATAAGATATTACCAATCCAAATCCGAATTCTCAATTTTTTATCATTACTATTAGTTAAGAATTAATTAAATTTTAAGTTTTTCACAAATTTAAATATTTTTGCTTATTTAAAATTGATTTATTTATTTTTGAAGCAGATAATTTAGTTTTTTTATTGTGCCTCGCAATTCATGAGCACCCGTAATCACCTTTATTTTTTTTGTTTAATACCAATCATCATCACAGTCACCAACATTAATTTTACTTTATGATGACGTCTGAGTTTATAGATGCCCATTTCATTCCACTCCTTCAATCACCAAATTTCGAAAAAAAAACGAAAATGAGGGCAAATAGATCTTCCATGTCCATCATCTTCTTCCTGTTCTTCACGCTCTTGGCAGTGTCGTACGCGTTGGACATGTCCATAATCTCGTACGACAGAACCACCCACGCCGACAAGACAGCGTGGAGGAGCGACGAGGAGGTGAGGAGCATGTACGAGGAGTGGCTGGTGAAGCATGGCAAGGTTTCAGAAGAGAAGAGGTTTCAGATTTTCAAAGACAACCTCAAGTTTATCGACGACCACAATGCTGAAAACCGGACATACAAGGTTGGACTGAACCGGTTCGCTGATCTTAGCAGCGATGAATACCGGTCCAAGTACCTGAGAACCAAGATTAACCCTCTCAGGATGATGGCGAAGCCAAGTAACCGTTACGCTCAGCGCGTGGGTGACACCTTGCCGGAATCTGTTGATTGGAGGAAAGAAGGTGCTGTGGCGAGAGTGAAAAATCAGGCAGAGTGCGGTAAGTACGGTACTCTAATATAATATTATTACATACATTCTTTTCTCTGTTTATTCTCTGTTTTGACCAATAATTTAGGCCTTCTATTCCTCTCCCACGTTTTTCTTCGGAACAGATTTTATTAAATAATATTTTATAGCTGTGATAACTGGTTTATATTTCGATGACGTATTTTTTTTTTTTAATTATTTGATGTTCTTAACATAATAGTAAAATTAATTTAAAAATAAAGATGAAAATGATAAATTGAAGTGTAAGTAATTAAAAATTCAAGCATATTTGTAAAGATAAAAGAAGACTGATTTAAAATAGTCAAATTAGATTTGAAATTAAGACAAAAAAGTATGTTTCTGAAAGGAATAAAAATTAAATTTAAATCCTTAGTATATAAGATTGGTATAAAACGCATGTCTCCTTTCTTGTGATATGGCATTTTTCCAATTTTTACCTACAAATTATTTTCCTTGTTGCAGTTAAAATTACAGTGTATATATTCTTTATTTTGCTCCTACTCCAGTGAAAAAATGGATTTAGGAGTAATATTTTGTGTAGTCGCTGTAAAGGCGTTTAAGACTAAATTAAACAAGAAGCAAACTTATAAATCTAGATTTATAGAAGAGTCCTCAGTCTCACACCCAAGAGTTCTTAGATATTAAAGTCTTCCATAATACTTTTGTTTTGTAATTGAACTTACATATTTTTCAAATAATTAAAAATCTTCTCTAAATCTATGATTCGTAGCTTATATAGTAAATGTATTTAATCTGGTAAACTTTCATTCTCATTTTCTTATCCTAAAACTTTGTTAAATTTTTAGAAAAGTTTTGGATTGTATTTCATGGGAGTTTCTTTCTCTTATTTTCGATGTTATTGGGACCGTGTCTAAACTCAAAACCTTACTTTTCTTCTTCATACAAAGGTTGCTGTCTAAGTTATTGTTTTTGTCAAACAGAGGGTTGCTGGGCATTCTCAGCCATTGCCGCCGTGGAAGGCATTAACAAGATAGTAACAGGCAATCTAACTGCATTGTCAGAGCAGGAACTGTTGGATTGTGACAGAACAGTAAACGCAGGTTGTAGTGGCGGACTTGTGGATTACGCCTTTGAGTTCATTATAAACAATGGTGGCATTGACACCGAAGATGATTACCCTTTTATAGGTGCTGATGGTATATGTGATCTATATAAGGTTAGCTTTAACTATTTGATAAATTGGTTAATGTTTCTAATAGTTTATTTGTATTATTTATATACTTTTTTTTTGTCTTTAATTAGCAAAATGCTAGAGCTGTTACAATTGATGGTTATGAACGTGTTCCTGCCTATGATGAGTTAGCCTTGAAGAAGGCAGTAGCAAATCAACCAGTGAGCGTTGCCATTGAAGCATATGGCAGAGAGTTTCAGTTATATGAATCGGTAAAGTTTCTAATCAGTTTTATTTGAAAACTATAACCTACATTCTGAGTAGAGAGAGTTCATTAAAATTAGCAATGCATAGAGAATTTTATTCAATTCTCAAAATGAAATCAACATTAACATTGGCTTCATATAAAGAATTTATTTGTCTCAATTTTACTAGGGTATATTCACGGGAGCATGCAGTACTTTAATAGATCATGGAGTTACGGCTGTTGGTTATGGAACAGAAAATGGAATTGACTATTGGATCGTGAAGAATTCGTGGGGTGAGAAATGGGGAGAGGAAGGTTATGTAAGAATGGAACGCAACCTAGCAGAAGACACTGCAGGGAAGTGCGGAATTGCGACTCTCTCATTCTATCCCATAAAGAGTGACCCACTGGGACTTTACAAGTAGGAACAAGATGAACTTAAGGCAATGATCACCAACTAGTTCTCATTTTCTATTTTTTTTATCTTTCGGAGAAAAAAAAACAGACCACAAATGTTTGGCATTGGACTGCATCACAATGAATTAATGATTTGCCATGTCACTCTACTGTTGGATGATTCATTATATATGATATAAATCTCAATTAACAAACATAAGCTGATTATTATTATTTTCATACTTTAGTGGATTAATAATTTAACGACGTTGGAACAAGTTATTTATGCATGTTAGTTTCGAATTCTAGAGTAATAAATATTTTAAGATTTAAAGTATAATAATATTTAGGACATATTTGTGACTGTCAAGGTCATTGGATTTTTATATAGTGCTAAAATTCGAATTAGGTTGAGGAGAGAACAGAAACAGTTTAAGAATCTTAGAAGCGTTGGCAATCATGAATAAAAGTGAATTAATTATAGAAACGTAAGGGCAGTTGGTTTTACTTACAATGATCACCGATTTTGCAGAATTCATTTAATTGTCAATCTCATGCATTTAATATACTTTTTACAACATAAAAGCCAATCTCTAAGCACTCAATAATCATACGATGTTAACTTTTTTGGTACAGTAACTCTTTGATAGTTATTGACAATTTCTAGAATTGTTATTTTTCTATTAATTTGAGGACATTTTGAACCACTTTTTTACAAGTTTTAACCTCTAAAGAAATAAATTTTATAATATTAGAATAATAGATACTGCAAGATTAATTTTGTAATTTTTTCTTCTAATTCTATTTCAGTTTCTCATTTCCCTTTTGGTTATGTTTGTAGGAGGTAGCGGGAAGACTAAATTAATTTCATGAGAGGATGAGGGTATTCATTCTCTATTCTCTAATTGGATTTTGCCTAGAAGTATCTTTCACCCTTTATGCATCTAAGAACGATGTCTACTTTTCTACCAAAATAAACCAAATCCAAAATTAATATTAAATTAAACTGTTTATTTTTGTAAGTTTAGAATTCGTTTTCCGAAGAAGTTGAATATTTAACTATGAATAGTGATTTCTCACATAAAATGTTAGGTTAGAATTTGGCTTCCAGAAAATTGAATTCTGATATGGTTGTCATTCTTTTTAATTCTTAAAAAATAAGGAAAATATTTTAAAATAAGAATATAATTTATAATAAAAACATAATTTTAATTTTGAATTTATGAAAAATAAAATAAATATAGTATTCTTAATAAAATAAATATTATTCTAGGTAATGTAAATAAATGTCACATATAAATTATTGTTAATTTAATAATTTTTGAAATTATATATGATAATTTTTTTTTTAATGTTGAACGAGTTTTTATATATTTTTATTAATATATGAGTTAAGAGGCTATGTTTGTAGTAAAATTGTTTTGTAATAAAATTCCAACTAATTAAGATAAAATATTTTAATTTTAAAATTTTCTTCAAAATAATATTTATTATAAACATTCAAATATTTTATTAACATTGAATTAAATTAACAATAACTTTCAAATTTTAAATCAATCCTGAATTTCAACCATCATTGCATTAATTGATTTTATACTATTTTTAAATTTATAATTTTTCAATTAACTATACTAAAAATTTTAAATAATTTAATTCATTAGAGTGATATATTAATGTTATAATAATAGTGATATAAAATTTTGGAATTTTCTTCTATCTTTCATTAAATTTAAATAAATTTTTGTACCAATTATTATACTTTTATAGGGGGATTAATGTAAAGCTTGTCTTTTATAGGATAATTCATGCATAACTCAATTGTTGTTTAAAAGTTTACAGGGTTAAGAATTTAGGGTTTTAATTGACACTTTGATGTCATACTAGTTAATCACATTAAATGTTGGATGAGATAATGATGACACACTTGATAAACTTAAAATATATAACATATCAAATTATTTTTCAAAATTTAAATTTTAAAATATCATCCTCATGTGTAAATTCGTTTTTAATAACATATAAAAAGCTTTCTTCAACCAAACATTAAGCAAAAGAAATAGTGAAGTTTAATGTAAGGCACAGTATATTTGGGACCTCCTAGTAATTCCTGACAAGAATATCTAACAAAGTGTGTCAGCGAGAGTTTGTGTACACATGAATTCACACACGTAACTTTCACACACTCGAGTTGTCAAAGAAACAGTACAGTGTTTGGGACCAGGGCTCAAATACTAATTGTCGCCCAGAGCAGCTAGCTTGACGTTGACTTGCTGACTTCAATTATCACTCCCTTCTTTCCTCTCCTTTTCAACACAGCCCCACAAGATGGAACACCACACTTCAAACCATACCCCACCATCTCCATCATTGCCCACCACTCTCTTCTCATCTCCAACTCCACCCTTCACTAACCATTTATTCATCTTAATTCCAAATTATTTCCCCTTTAATTTTCAATTATTGAGCGCTATATTAACTTTCTAGTAGGGAGTTAGGCAGCATCAATATCTTTTTGACATGATAGATAAAGTTGCGCAGCTTAATCAAGTTCTGTTCTAGATAATGTCTCCATTGCATTCATCATTACATAAATGCGCGCAGAAAGAAACACCAACAGTGATCGCTATGATTGATAAATTGTCGGCCACCAATAAACATACCGCAATACATTGTGGCCACCAGAGAAAATAAATAGCTAACCATTTTCTTAATCTATACTAACTACTCTCATTAAGAGTCATTACCTTCGAACTTTCTACCACTTAATCAATGTTCCGAATCCATGCTAATTGTTCAAGGAACCCACCTTTCCTTTGTGATTACCGTCATGGGTAGGATGAAATTCGCAGTCCTCAATCTTCACTCTCTCAATTGTGCTGCTTTGTGTATTAGGGACTTGATTATGCAGTGGGATTCCGGAAGGTAACTTCGATAGCAAAGCTCCAAAGCTGCAAGGCATGGTTGGTAATGATAAAGGTGGAGAACCTGAACAAAGAGATGGTCCTGGTGCTCCACTTTGAGGGTTGTTCCAGGCCATATCATATAGAGGCATTCCATTGCTTTCTGTGAAACTGGGCTTCACAATGTATGGATGTTGGATTGGTAGGTATGGTCTTTGAATACCAAATACACCCGGTATGCTTTGAAGGTAGCTGAATTGTCTTTGTATGTTGATCACCAGATTCAGGTCCTCTGCAATCTGAAGAACTTGTGGACTAATTAATAATATGGAGATTTTGCAAAAATGGGGAAACATAGGGGTGAGAAAGTGATGCACCTTGTTGAAAGAACCCAATTGCACAACGCCTTCTCTCACTGCTATTATGACTATACTCTACCAAAGTGAATGATAATTGTTAAAAAGTCATTAGCTTTTTGTATTTTGTGTGAATCTTCTGAACGAATTTTTACCAACCTGAATTCCTGAATTGAACTGAGACTCCCATGCCTTTGGTTGCTGTTAAGTATCATCAAGAAAAATACAGTGAATATTAAAAACAGAGAGAAAAGGGTCAAGCATTAAGGATTAAGAGAGATGGTGAAATGTGAAGAAATATTTTACACATTACACTTATATCTGTCTATAACAATGACTTCTCTTACAGGCTCGACTGAAGTGTTCCATGTAGCAATATAGCTAGCTTCACACTCATTGTTGTGACTCTCGTTGTAAACCCATTTGTGACTATTATCTGCAGCAACTTTTCCCACTAGTCTGCAGATATATAGAGATAAAAAAGATAGATTATTTTGCACCTCTTGCTTCACTTGAATTTTGCATGCTACTTTTGGAAAACAGAGGAAAAGATAATGAATCTTCTTATGGCAAGAAAATTTGAAGGTAACGTCAACGCTCACCCCTCTCCATAATTGTAAACCTCATGCGACATTTTGAAGAATACGTCAGCTCCAAATCTACGGTTCAAGTAACCACTACCACTCTTCCTCTGTTCGCATTCGTTAAAATCGCAGAACCCATCTTCCCAGACAAGAATCCTAACCAAGGAAACCTTCTTTCAGTTGTTAAAAAAAAAAAAAAAACAACTAAAACGAAACATTTGCATAGTTGCATACAAAATTACCAGTTCCTTTTGTTTCCTTTGGAGAGATCAAGCGCAGTTCCTCCAAATTCCCACCTGTAACATACATGGCAAACAAAATTCATTAGCAACAGAATAATTTATTTATAATTTGAAAAAAAAGAATCCGTTACTAATTCACTAAATTTGGTCACTAATTTTTGTATTCGTTGTACTGTTCTACATTGTTGTATATAGTACGTGCATTAGTTAGCACCTTGGTGGAGGAAAGTTTCGGGGCAATATCCTCCAGAAGACAGCATAAACCCACTTGGAAGAAGTGGAAGAATTGGAAGAAGTGCAAATGGTTCTGAGAGTCTGCTGCAAGAGACAATTAAGCAAAGGTAATCCACTTTCCATCTTCCACGGACACGGAGTAAAGAGAGTGGGGAAATGAATGTGAGCAACAAGATTAAAATTTGAAAGGCAAAATGCAAACAAAGTGGCGATGGTACCCACTGGCCTCTTGCAGCCACCAAAGTGGGGTGATCGTGCTCCAAGACACACACACACGCACTTGTAAAAAAGACAATTCAAGTTGTTCTAATTTTACAGTGGGACCCCGGCCTTCACATTTCCCTTTCCACTTTCGATGATTGGTGAAGGCATTTATAACAAAATTTAAATCCTAAGTGTGAATCGGTTAGAGTTTGATATTTCCATTGCACTAGCAGTATCATACGTAGGAAAGGCTTATTTATGAGATGGTTCCTTCTCTAGTCACTTTTTAACTCAATGCATCATCTCCCAATATATTCAGTTCCTACCACTTCAGCTTACCATTGTTTCTTCTGTTACATTCTGTTATCTCTCAGTATGATTATTTGCTTATTTTATGGTCAGCGGTGAGATAAGTTCCTTGCTTATGAGTTAATTATATTGCACTGCAAGTGTACACAAGACTAATAAATGAAACTCTATTCACTGAGGATTTGGATCCTCTATTGTACTGGACATGGTTGGACGAAAAAGATACAAGAGAAAGTGTTCTTCCAACCCACAATTTTGCTATGGAACCTAACTTTTACCTGTCTCAGGACAATCTATTTATACTACTTTGTCTCATGATGCATTAGAGATAAAATTGATGACTTTTAGTGACATGTACTCAAGATTAATCCAGGTTAATTGAGGTCCAAGATCTCCATATATGACTCTGCAGACCCGTGACACGGTTGCGATGCAGTGAACAAGATATAGATATTATAAAAGGCATATTGACATCAAAATAGTTGTATTTATAAATAACATGAGACCTGCTTAATTTTCTGTCATGAACTCTAATGAAAATATTATTATGTTTTAGTAACAATAAGATAATAATTACGTCAACAACTCTAAAGAATAAGAGTCGTGTAGTCATTATGTTTTGATATTTAGTAGTTTCGAAACAGTTTTATCCATAAATGTTTCTGCATATTAAAAAAATATATAAACTCTCACTGATTTCCACTCTCGAATAATATAAGATTTTGAATAACTTTAAGCATGTGTAATAGTTAATGCAGTATTTTGAGATGGAGGTGGTGTATTGTATATGCAAATTGGGGTTGAGTTCATGTGATGGAAACAGTGATTGATTGCCGTGTAGTGTCATTTTGATACGTTATAACAGGTAATTACAGTTAAATGTATTCATGGGGCATCCCACAATTATCTATAGCAGGCATCTACTTGTGTTGTCTCTAGTGGAAGTGGTCCTGTTGTTGGATGAGAATTGATTTCAGCACTTGTGTTGCACGTAGCAACAAAGTGGCTTTTCTTTTGGGGCATGGACCCCCTAAACACAGTGCAACAACCCCTTATTAACTTAAACATTACCACAACTTAACTGCTGTACTTGGACAATAACACAAGCTAATATAAGCCATTTTTTTTGTTTAAATCTCATTCAATATATCAACGTCCGTTTGAATGTAACTTCTTTCCATCTCCTGACTATTTTTTTCCGTCAAGAAAATTAATTCTTACTCTATCTAATAGAAAAAAAAAATTCAGTATATACATTTAATTTATACGCATGTTCATCTCCACAGTCTAAAATTCATTCAGCCAAATTCTACATGAAACGAACGCAACCTATGATAACTTGTTTATAAAAATAGATTGGGTTCACTAGATGATTAATAGTACCATTAGTAAATAACGACACAATCACATACGCAGATGGAAGCTTTCTTTGAGTAAAAACATGGGTAGCAGTTGAAATTAATTTTTTTCCGAAGCAACTGAAGCCATGAACACACGATGATAGTGAATTACACAATTGAAAACTGATATAAAATAAGTTAATTTTAATTTTAATTTACAAAATATGTTTCTTTAGTTTTAATCTTTACAATATCTAAGTTTCCTAAAAAAGTATTTTGAGATAAATAAATAACAAATATTTGCAAATAGTATATGTTCTTAACAAGAGGAAAGTTAAAGAGAGACTGTATAATTTATAAACACCATTTAAACTTTTTCCGTTATAAAATGCGTATAAAGTTTTTATCGGAGTGAAATCAAAAGTTGGAAATTAGACAAAATTAAATATATTTTAAGTAATGTAAAAAAAGGATGTTTGAGAAGTTTTTTGTTACATATAATTCAAAATAATAACATAATAATAAAATTTAAAACGGTATACAAAACATTAGTGAAAGTGGTAAGGGAAAGAATCTTCTGTTTGGATAGCATCTTTAAATGGATCAGAAAGTATAGGGCTGAGAAGCTGCAAGTGTTGTAAGACGCAAGAAAATTGCACTGTTCGGTGGCCACAGTGCACGTGCTCCTCCCCGTTCTTCACCCCTTCACAGTTCCAAATGCTCACTATCTCCAACTTCGGACACCTACCATTCACCACCAACGCCGACAGCCCCTCGTGAGAAATAGGACAACCCTCTACGTACACTTCTCTCAGCGCTCTACATTTCGCCGCAATGCACTCCATATCAATGTCACTGAACGTGTCACTTCCACACACCCCCAACCTCTCTAAACCCTTGCAATTCGAAACCAACATGTCAAAACACTCTTTGCTCGGATTCATACGGATCAGAACCAATTCTTGAATATTAACACAATACTCAGCAACACCCATCAAACCTCTGTCACCTATTTTCTCCATCTCCCACCCAACGTGAAGTTTTCTTAAGCTCTTGTTGCAACCCTTTGCAACTGCCACCAGTCCTGCGTCCGTGCACTTAGGTAACCTTACCAGATGCACAATTTCTAAATTCGAACATTTTGCAATCGCTTCCAAACCAATATCGCTAATTTCGAGCGACTCCAAGTGGAGTTCCACTATCCCAGTAACCTCTTTCACCAACAAACCAAAAAGCTCATCCCAGTCCCCGGCGCAACGAGACAGCTTCAAGAACCGCAGATTCTTGGCGCCGAGAAAAGGGTACAAAAAAGCGGTGTCGTTCAGAGAAATGACTTCCAGTTTCGCCATTGGCGCTGCAACAGTCCATTCGTCTTCTGATTCACAAAAACTGTCGAGAGAGATGCCTTCCACAGCCTCGCAATGATGCACAAATGGCTGCATGCCTAGGCATCCCAAAATGTAGGATCTTAACGATAACTTCTTCGAACCGTCGCAATTCCTGGAAACGCTCTCGAGAACTCCGTCGCCGATATAGCAGGCGGCGTAGATTTTGAAGGACGTGAGATTAGGGCAGACTTGGGAGATACGGGTGAGAGTGTTGGAGCTAATGGTCGGGGATTGGTGGCCGAAGCGTCTGAGAGTGAGATGGGTGACGGAATTGAATCGAAAGAAAAGAGAGGGGATGAAGCGAGAGAGACGTTTTTTGGCGGTGAGGGGGAGAGAGTGACGGGTGTTTCCGTCGACCCTCCACCAGCGCCGACACACAAGGGAACAACTGTTGCGATCGGCGGTGCTAAGTAACCGGAAAACAGAAGCCAAACAGTCGTCGGTAAGGTCATCAATGGAAAGCTTGCGATTACGATACTTGGATGGGATATCCATTGCTCATAAACCACAGAATTCTGTATTTCACTATTTGCCTTCTTCTGAGAGAATATATATACATTTTCTAAATCTATCTTTCATAATCTGTTATCATTATTTTTAGTGTATCTTAACCGTTCTATCTTCTAATAATGTATTGTAGAGTAAATAAATTATTTTAAAGTATAAACTAATTTATATATTCGTGATAGGAAATAATTCCTCACAAATATTTTTGCTATATTTATGTAGCTTTACGAATTATATGTTATATAAAAAATATTACGTCAAAATTATTTATTATTATAATGAAATATAAAGTAAAATAGTGGTTGTATGTAAATGTGTTTATAATAAGATTTTATATTATCATCTCATAATACAATAGTTAATTATATAATGTATTTATTTCATAAATAAAAATTATTTTTAAAAAATGTTTAAAATTTCATTTGTAATGGTTATGAAAAGTATGATATGTAGGAATATAAAATATTGAAAGTAAAGTTGTTACAATTTTACTAAAAGAGTATAAAATTACAAAAGTATAGAGTGTGGGTATAATACTTGTTTTTTACTAGTTTTATTATCAAAATGTTGTTAAGATAAAAAAAAATTGAGAAAAATAATTTATAAAAATAAGAACATAAGAAAAAAAATATTTTTTTATTTCACTAACAGTCTTTTATTTTTTATTTATCTTAGACTTTTTTACTTTTTAATTCTTGAAATAGCATTTTTTATTTTTTATTTTTTACGGTTTTTTTATAGTATTTACTGATAATTGTGATTATTAATTAATCAAAATTAAGATTAAAATAATATAAAAAATAATTAAATTAAAACTTAAAAAAATAACACAAAGAGAATAAAATTAAATAATAATGGATGATATTAACAAATAATGCTTGGAATCTACATCAGCATTGTGAATAATATCACGTATGACTCCAACCTTTTATTTTATTTTTTTGCAAAAGATAAAGATGAAATACCTTTTCTAAAATACGAAAAAATTAAATCTAAGTGTAGATAAAGTTAGTGTTATATTTTAAAAATCAAATTTTATCTTTATCAAATATTAAATTTTATCTATATTAAAAATCAAAATTTTATTTCTATCAAAAAGTAAAATATATCTTTATCAAATATCAAAATTTATCTTTATCAAGAATTAAAGTTTTTCTTTATTAAAAAATCAATTTTATCTTTATTAAAAATCAAATTTTATCTTTATCAAAACTCAAATCTTATTTTTATCAAAAATCAATTACATATTTATCAAAAATTAAATTCTATCTATATAAAAATAAAATAAATAATATTTTAATTAAATATCAAATTCTATCTCTACAAAAATTAAATTTTATTTTTATCAAAAATCAAAATTTATCTTTATCAAAAATCAAATTTTATCTGTATTAAATTCTTATTCTATTAAAAATCAATTTCTATCATTATCAAAAATTAAATTCTATCTTTATCAAAATTTTATTTTATTTTTATTATTAATTATTTAGATATTTAAAAAAAATAAAAATACAAATTTTAATTCAAATAAAAATTTTATAATTTATTATAATTTTTCCTTCCAATTTCAATTTTAATATAATTTATTGTGTCAAATTTATTTTTATTATAAAATATAAGATAAAACAATTTATCATTTATTTTCCTTACTTATAAAATATTTCATTTTATTCTCTTTGTATTATTTTTTTTAAAACTTTAATTCAATTATTTTTATATTATTTTTTATCTCAATTTTAATCAACTAGTAATCACAACAAACAACACCTGAAAAATTTACTAAAATCATAATTGATGTACTAACAGGAGAAAAAATAAAAAAAATAGATAAATAAAAAAATAGTATTATTTAAAAAATTAAAAAATAAAAAGTTTTATTAAAAAAATAAAAAGTAAAAAATGTAAGTGAAATAAAAAAAAAAAATCAGTAAACAATGTTAAATGTACTTTTTTAAGGCTTGCAAAAGTTGTTTTTATTTGTTAAAACATAATAATATTCCAAAGATCTTTCATATTAGCTTTAAGGAAATCATATATTTAGCTTATAAAAAAAATCATTTTATGTTTTAAAAAATATTTATAAAATTCATGCATGTCCCTAATCTTAAACATTAATTTTGTTCTCATATTATTGTAATATATGTGAATTCAGAAAACAACATATTTTGTCCAGCCCAAACTCATGTGTTTCAATATATGTTTTCTCCCCACCCTTATTTTCCTAGAATAATTGCATATTGTAGTCTCATATATTCTCCCCCACTCATCTGTTATTCAATGCACTCTCATTTTTTTCTTACTAATTTTCTTTTATTTAATTATACGATTTATTATTTTCCTACAGTTTTTGTCAGTAACAAAGTTTTGTAATATTCTCATTTTAAAACACTGGCATTAATTTTATTTATAGCTTCTACAAGAACAAAAGTACAATTATACATACTTTTAGATGAGTAACATATTCAAGTTTATTGAGTTTCGAATATTTAAATACTTCAACAAGCATTTGTTTTTCAATACAAATACAATGCCAATAGATTGTAACATCTTAGTTAACGAAGACATGTGGAAGCAAATTATATGAACCAATAATCCAACAACAAATTGTACAGGTATATTCATAATTCAAGATTATATTTATTACATGCTTAGTGTTTTATATTTGTATAGGGTTAAATTATTCATTAAATGTTTTACAATTAAGTGAGATTCTCAAATATACTTAAATAAAGTTTATACATAGGGATAACGTATGAATAAACATGAATAACAATCCTAAAAATTGATATACTGTTTAAGTTTATTTTCAAAGAGAATATGGTTTGATATATCTTTGTTTTTTTTTTATGAAACACAATTCATTTATCTATATTCAGATGAAAAATAAATCATAACCACCTAGTTTTCTTAGGAAATCTTGATTAAGACCTAAGCCATATTATATCAACAATTAGTGTTATTTAAATTATTTAAAAACTAAAAAAAGTATTACATTTTTAAATTGTAAAACAAGACATAAGCTATTAAAGAGTCTGCCCTTCAACATTTTTTGAGGAAAGTTTTATGCATGGAAGTTTTGTATCCAATTGAATTCAATACTATAATTAAGGTAAATATGAACCGTATCAAGTGGGTTTAAATAGCTGTATTAATATAGAATTAATAACAAAAATATAATAGTTTTATTTGTGTCATGGAGTGGGGATTTGGTGATTTGGTTTATTGTTTTGGGAGTTATCCTAAATATTCATTTCATACTTTTAAAAAATCACATGCTTAAATTTGTGTTTATTGAAATGCTTTTTAGGAAGAATGTTTGTGGATAATGTATCATAGACCAATCAAACAAGGACCAAATACTATTAGGTCACGTTAAATATTTTATATTATTTTTTTTTTCTAAATCAGTCGCCTAACATATAGTCAAATCAATCATATTAAAATTAATTTTGACTTTTATAAATAATATGAGAAACCCAAAAAAAAGTTATATTTTTTTATATTTATTTTAATAAAAGTTATAATATATGAGAATTAACTTTAATATGAAGTGTTTTTTTCCAAATACTTAAAAGTAGTTGTTTACAAAAAACTGAAGACTGAAATTCTATTAAAGACCGAATACTGACAATAACTATTCAAAAATCAAGTAATAAAGAAAACTCTTTAAAGTATGCAAGAACATATATCATACAATGTTTTTAGGTGTTTTTATACCTCATACAAAAGCATATGTATACTAGAGGATGTAGTTTTATGTTTTCTATTTTTAAATAGAAAACATAATATCTATTTTTAACTACTGTTTATATAGTTTAATTTACTATTTTTATTTAAAAAATTAATTTTAATAATTTTTTTAAAATATCAACAATATTAAATAACAATTTTCATTTAAACATTATTATTTACGATAAATATAAATATAACTTTAAAAGTAAAATATTTTTAAGGATAAACACTATGTGGTGAAAAAAAAGGTGCCAGATTCGTCTAAAATGAGAAAAGTTAAAGAGAGCCTTTATCTTCCAATGAAATATTTTGTTTGAAAAAAAACATGATTATTTTCAGAATAATCATATGATATGATTAATGTTTTTTCTAATAGGATAATTGCATGGACCGTTAAGTATTTGTAACTTGAAACTAGCAAAGTTTGCAAAATTTCCTTCTGATTTCTTTAGTGCCCTTTTATCTTCCCAATAAATAGAAATAACATATAACATTAAAAAAAAAAAAAGACATGCATAAATTTTCAAATGAAGGAAATTTCTTTAACAGTCATAAGAGCTAAATGTAATTAATAGCATATGTGTGCTAAATTTGGACTACTAGAATAAACTTAACCCATAAATGTTCAAGTAGATTACAAAAGGTCCCTTAAATTCTAATTTTATTGGTCCAGCTGTACGTGAAAAAAATATTAAATTTATCAGTATAGAAAAATATTATTTATATACTAATTTAATTTTGATATAATATCATTTATATTATTTGATAAATTTTTATTTATTTCTGACAAGTAACCCAAAGTATAGATACCATTAATTGGACATTCAAGTGAAACTAGCTTTCTTTTTATTGGACAGAAAACACACAGGCATAGTGATATAATTGATTTATTTATTTATGATTTTATAAACAGTGAAGGGATGTTCGATTCCGTTAACAAGTGGGCTGCGAACCCACTTCTTGGGTTGGGACCCACCATGGGCCTTGACTATGACCCGTTACGAGATTATCAGGACCAATTACCCACACCACCATAAACCAAAACCCATAACCCATGGGCTCTCCTCTTCTTCTCAGACAGGCTCTCCTCCTTCGAGTTTGTTTCCATAACTACCAACGCTTCACTGCCGGAGCTGTCGTGGCGCCTCACCGGCCGTGGTGCAGCGCCGCCTCAAGCCTGTCATCTGAGGAAGCGCACGAGAAAACAAACTCCGGCAGCATTAGCAATAGCTCCTTTGCGCGGAAACCTCAGTTCCCGTCAAGGCAGTCGCGGTGGGAGGACGACCCCGATTACCGTAAATGGAAGGACAAAGAAGAGGAGATTCTGAGGGACATCGAGCCTATTGTTATGCTCGCCAAGGACATTCTTCACACCCGAAGGTCGCTTCTGAATTTCATTTCTACAAAATATCTCAAGTGGATTTTATTTAGTTTTTTAATATGTGTTCCACACACTGCAGGTACATGGATGGAGCGCGATTGAATATGGAGGACGAGAAAGCGATTGTTGAGAAGCTTCTTGCGTTCCATCCACAGTCTGAAGATAAGGTTGGATGCGGCCTTGAATCCATTATGGTAAGCGCTCAGACTGGATAATGTGTCTGTTGCGTACGTCGTCGTTTTGCATTAGAAATGCTACTTTCTCTGTGCTGTGATGTGATTGTGTCATTACTTTGGTTGCTTTACTGTTTCTTATCTTATTAGTTTGCAACTTCTAAGCGCTTAAAATATTCCAATTTGTAACTTCTAAGTGCTTAAAATATTCCAATTATTAGTTTCTTATCTTATTAGTTTGCAACTTCTTATCTGATTGTAGTAGTTGTTCTAAGTGCTTGTAATTTGTAACTGGTTAAAAACTACTTAAAATATTCCAATCATGCAACTTTTGCTGCTCCTATATCATATATGGCAAATGGTATGATCTTACGTTTCTCACCCATTTCATATTTAAGTAAACGCCTTTTAACCTGAATTTTAAGTTACACAACTTTGATAGGCATTTCTAAGACTTTCGTTTCATCATGTTTGGTGGCTTGATTTCATCTACACCCCTTGGACTATTTTTTATTTCCTTAGGAGGTGGTGTATTTGTCACAAGTCACATGACATCCCTTTAACAAGGATGTCAGAGCTTAGTTTGATCACAGTGATTGCTCTGTGAGCAGTTGGAATCTGCGTAAAACGGTAAAACCATGGTTATTTCAAACCTGACCTGGCAGGTAGACATCTGCTTTACTTCTGTAAGATACTGAAATCCATTGAACGTTCTCCAAAACTGCCTATAAGGTTTCACTCGACTGCCAAGATTGAACAATGTTCATAGTCCACTAGAGGATCCTGGGTTCATCATTTCTGGTTTTCTATCGTTGAAAGGTCAATTGTGAGTACTACTGTAAGCCTTTGCTCAGTCATCTGGCTTATCTTATCCTTAGAATAGGGTCTCTTCTCGTAAACATTTTTTTTGCCGAAACAAACAAAACCTATATCTTGGCTCTTTTCATGTTGGTTTAGCACATTGTTCCTTTAATTACATATTATCATTCTAGGGCTATTTTAATTTTTTCTTTTCCACTACTTTGTCAATGATGGTGTAAATTTTGGTGGTGTGTGAAAGAGATAGGCAATTTGTCCTCTGGATTAGCAGGGGTAAGCTTTGTTAGCAAAGGAGGAGAGTGGAGAATCCAAAATATACTTTTAATTTGTTTGGCTAGAATAGGTTGGCCACTCTCTTGTGACCCTAACTTAATAGAGCCAAGTATTATCCCCTTCAATTTACCCATTGTTGTTACTGTTCAAGGCTTCTAAACAGCTACTAATCTAGTTGTTTGAACCATCCCATGGCTTCCAAATTCACCTTATCCTCACATTTTTAGTTTTGAATTAGAGCCATTAAATGAAAATGATGAATTAACGACTGTAACCCTTGGCCTTCTAAGCTAAATGTGAGGGATCGATTCTCTCTACTTGCTTATATTCTATATTTATTCTATTGAAATCTATCTTTTTCTGATAGAATGAATTTAGAATTCTTATTAATTTGTATATTCTCTTCATTAATCCACCCCTAATCCAGACTCATTAAATCCAAACCCCTTCCCTTGATGTCAAATGCAGCCTCTGATACTTTGTTACTAACAACAGATAAGTTTGTTTATGAGGGAATTTTTATCAGATGGTAAGGCAGACGTGCTTAAATGTTTTAAACTTAAATTCAGACCTTTTATTTTATTTTTTCCAACTTTTGGTTATTACCAATTGTTGGCTGGCTACCCGTCTTAAACAAACAATTAAGGCAAGTATATAGACGAAGATTGTTGTTTCAGTTACCACTCACTATCAACCTATTGCAAGTTGAACTAACTGTGAGGATAGGATAGGTGTTGATCCAGATATTCCGCAAGAAAGAATAAAATGCGACAATGTAGTACAATGAACGGAAAGCAAGACATTAGGAAACACACAATATGAAGTGAATATTTAAGCGGTTAGGCATTAATTTTATCTAATCTCATTATTCTTTGATTACCGCCAATTCTTTCAATTATCATTCAAATGCACTAGAATAGGTAGAATCCAATAGTTTCATGCAAAAAACTTTTTCTTTTATTAGAATCATATTTCCTTGTATGAAACTCAATTAAAGAGAAACATTAGATTCTAATTCCATCCCAGATATCTGAAAGATATAGCTCCTAAGCCAAATCTAGTCTTTTATCCAATGAACCAATTCCATTGGAATTCAAAACCGAAGTATCAATTTAGTGGTGAACAGTCAAAGCAAAACATTAAGAGCAAAATTAGAAAGAAACAGACTGAATAAAATTGATCTAAACTCTAGAAGAGTAACTCAATTAGACAAAGGTCAAGTAGAATTCATCCTTAATTAGCCTTGGGAAAGTTAGAAATACATGATAAAATGAACAAAAACAAGGAAAATAGAGATGAGAAAAGGATCACGATAGCTGTAAGAGTCAGTCCTAGGATGAGGCTCCACTAGAAGATGGACTATTGTAATTTGGAGTAACTTCCTGAGCAAAAAAGTTCGAAATTCAGGTTTGAATTGTGTTTTTATATTGTTATATTTAAGTGTGATTGCTTAACAAAGAAGAAAGCTATCATAGACTGATTTTATCAGAAAAAAGTATCAGACTGTTGTGGCCAAAAATGTTAGGCAACTGTAATGTTAGAGGCAACTATAAGAGAAATAGACCTGGCAATGACAAGCTTGAACAGATTTTGGATTTAGAAGTCTTCACTTAGCAATCATGATGGAACATGGGATCTTAAAAAATAGCGAAAATTTAAGATAAGATTGTGATATCCCTATAAAAGCCAAACAAACATTTGGTAGGACTCTTAATACTAATATTTATCCTCAAATACTCCTAACATGTTTGAGATTTATCACTAACTTAAAGAGATGAGAACTTGTCTCCTGATGATAACTGATAGTGCAAAATCTACATTTATTTGCCAATAATAGATTGAAAGGTCTAAGAAAGAAACTCTCTACATGACTGCTACAGTTATAGTTCCCATCTCTTTTGTTTTTGATAAATTTTAGTTCGAGCCTTGATTAAGCTAAATGTCTAAAATCTGAAATTATGAATAGAATTTTTAAATAATTGATATTTCCCCCTCCATTCATGTGGAACGATTTGGTGACCCAACTTAAATGGCTGCTTGATTTCTTCTTCTTCATCACTAGGCCAAAACTACAATATGCAAAATGCTAGTTAATTAGTTTTTTTTTTTTAATCAGCATGCTAGTTAATTAGTAGTCTGTTGAATAGTAGTTTCCATGAAATAATACTGTATATATAAAATTGTAAATGATACTTTTTGATAAATCTTCAAATTAATGTAGAAGTTATGTCAGAACCATATTGGCATAAAGCTTCGGCCCCTTTATCTACCCAAGTAAAATATTAGGTTTAATTATACTTTTAATCTCTTTAAACATTTTCCCAATTCAATTGCAAAGTTTATCCTTTTTAAGTTTTCAAATTGTTTCAAGAAACTTCCTTTTTCACCTTGTTATTAAAGAGATTCTCTTTTGATTGTTGGTGGCATTTTGCAATACCATTTTATTGTAAGCAAAATCATTGAAAAAAGGAGTTCCTCGTACACCAATTTGATTTCTTGCCAGCGGAAAAACAAGTTGTTTCTATGGAGCTCAATGCAAACTGACATAGGGAGTAATTTATAATTAGTATAACTATGTGGACAACGTTGTAGAAATTAAAACAAGAGTAAAAATCAAATTTTAGTGAAAACAAGAGGATTAAAAGTGGACTTAAGTTAAAAAGTTAAAAAGTTAAAATTGCTACACTATGCTGTTCTGTCAGTTTTGTGCTTCGTAAGTTGTTAAGATTTTTCATTCTTTCTTACTTTCTTTGTCTTTTATTTTTGTCAATGTTAAAGTATTTTGAAGGAGCTTTTATCATCTATTACTATCTATGTTACCTCGTCAGTTATATCAAATGTACTTACTATTGCACCTCTCATAGAATACATTAGGTATATTTGTGCGGATCTTTGTGAATTTTCAGATATTCTCATTTACATTTTAGCAAAATAGATATACTTTTATTCCCTTATTGGCTTGGTTATGTTAATTTTGATCAAATCATGTTTATGCTAATCGGTTCTTGCTTAAATGCTTCCTGAAAGTTTGTCCTCTAAAACCCATTATTGTGGAATATAACACTTCATATTTAGATTTCACTTTATCCTTTACAATTTACTTTCATGTGATTGATTTGATAATCAATTTTGAAGACCAAACCCCCTCCTTTCCAATTAAAATTTGGAAAAAAGGTCAATAATCTAATAAGATGTCCGTGTCCTTATACTTTAGAAGAGTAAAATCCTTTATCTCATTTTATTTTTAAACTATTAACTCCTATGTTTTTCATATACATTTCCCATTTTATAAAAATTTACATGATCCGACCACAAGACTGGAACTTCAGCCGATATTAGTTTTTGGATTTTCTTGTCAATGATATGCATTGGTTACACTCCAAAGCAGATAGATAGTGCAGGATATGGATGTGACTTATTTTGTTGTAGGTTGACCGCCATCCCCAGTATCGACAGTCCAGGTGTCTTTTTGTTGTAAGAATTGATGGTGTCTGGATCGATTTCTCCTATCAGAAGTGCCTTCGGGAATACATTAGAGATAAGTACCCTACTCATGCGGAAAGGTTTATTCGACAACATTTTAAGCGTGGGAGTGGTTGATGTATATATAGTGGAATTTGTTTACTTTGGTGTGCTCATTGCTTTTTACATATGCTTTCCCACCTAATTGCTCTATGGCCTACCTATATTGTCAATGGTAGTGGATAGTCATTGATTGACTGGGATATGGAGCTTATTATGAAAGAAACAGAGAAAATTATTGAAGTGAGCTTCACTTTGTTGACTTGTAAGTTTTGTAGAACATTTTATTGGCGATGCAAATTGGTGGTTAGGTAACTGTCTGGTTGGCAGTAAGGAATGGAATTTTGTTGTTTAACGACCTCTAATATTATAAGAAATTTACTAGAATTCAATGTCATTTTTTAGTCTGAGCATATTTTTATTGTTGCGTGGGCTTCAGCATTTGAATTTTAACCCCGTAATTTTTGGGGGATGCTTTCAACCTGAATTTGGATTCATTCCCAGAGATCAGATAATCACCATAACGAGGTGAAAAAACACCCGGAACTGGAAAATTCTGTAAAGTGAGGGGGAAGCATAGGGTTGTACTGTGTACCAATTCTGGATTATGGGTTTTTATTGAGGTGTCCTATGTCCAGCTATATTAGTCACGGGCCATTTAAGAGTGGTTGAGATCCGACATGTATATGTCAATCTCAGCAAGGGTCAAGCTCAACTAGGTTTGTAGGACTCTGCGCAAGTCAAAACGGAGAGAAACTATGTCTGGCTGCTTTGAGATTTTTAGCTGAGTATGCTTCTAAATTCCAAGACAATTATGTTAGTTTTGACAATAAGTCAAACACTCGAAGAAATTTCCTTTCAGTATGACCGTTAATAACATTTTCCCCAGGGTAATTTGCTTTATAACTGTAGACGCTGGGTTCTTTTTTATATTGATGAACTAAGGCAAAATAAGGGGTTGTGTGTGAGGGATGAGACTTCCATTCTCCAATTAAAAAATTATATTCATTCTCTATGTTAGATGATAAAAATAATTAAGAGTCATAAATTTGTATGCTTTTTCCATTAAAGAATATAATCAGTATGGAAAATTCCTTATGTAGATGAAATCACCAAGGGTTTAGAACCAATGGCTACAAACTCAAGATATTTGATTCTAACCCATAACCAATAATAGGAAATAAAATAGCCCTACGGTCTCCAATCAAGCTACTAAGCACTTTTGTCCCATATATCTCCCTTACTCCAAAAATATTGCTAGCAAGGATAGAAAACAAGGTGATCGACTAACCTACTGTGATCAGAGTGGTGGGGTCCAGTGAAAATGTGACTCGTCTTTTGGTAGATTTACAGTATAGGAGGCTAAGATGGTGGAGGGAGGTTGGGAATAAGACAGGAAAAAGGGTCTTCTTTCATTTTATAAAATAATTGACACATATTATAAAGATGTTTTTTTATACTTTAATGAGCATTAGATGTATTGTCAGTATGGATTTTTTTTTTGCTTCAGGTACGAAAGTTTGATTTGGTTGTGGGTGTTGACCCAGTGACTTCAACTCAAGAGGGGAGGTAAGTTTGAATGTGAAGAATCTTTAGAAACTTAGAAGGAATAATTTCAAGAACCAATGTGAAATTAATTTCACACTACCTAGGTGGATGTAAAATCACAAACGCATTGATCAGATAGCAAAATAATGGCTGAACTTATAATTGGGTTCAAATAAAATGTGAAGGATACCCCTAAACTTACTACCTGGTTGCAAAGGATGCCTCATAATTACAAACCATTGAGGAAATTCACAACCCAGAGGCAATTATTTGAAAATTAAACATCAATTTGCCTATTCATTAAGAATATACTTGGGTGAACCGACTTCTAAGAAAAAAAACTATTTGTAAATTAAAATTTATTTATGTATAAACTAAAAATAAAATTTCTAAAAATTATGTAAAAGAATTTATAAATTAATTCATGAACAAGTTAATTTTAATTAATAAAAAATAATTATTTTTTTAATTGAGAAGTTCGTGAAAACATATCTATATCTATACCTTGCTCCAGACAGACTACAACAGTGGCCAAGGTATGTCGTCGCATTGAAGGTGGGTAAGAGCTGGATTTGTTCGTGTTCAGGGATCTGATTGCCCTCACAAAATAAGAAAGTCACCCAATGTCAAATTGCAAACTCTTCATTGCTCTTACTTATTTCCTAATTTAAAAATTTGATTATATCACTTCACTAGGGTTGATTAAAGTGCTACTAATTCCATGGTTAATATGTCGTTTAGAATTTGATTATGGAAACACTGTTCGCTCCATCTTATCCATAAACTATTAAAAGTAAGCCTTTATTTTTCATATTCAAAACCTAATTTAAAAATAAAATAAAAATCAGCCAAAAACTCCTTAATATCTCAGTTTAGAAACCACGGGGTTCAGCACTTCAGCAGGTACGATCGTATTTTCTTTTCTCCCTTGAGTAATAGCATTTGTCAATCTTATGAAAAATAATATCACTGTCTGACATGCTAAATTAAAAACACATTATTTGGAGTAAAATGGTAATTTACTCAAATTAACTTGAATAATATTTAGAAACAAAACGCAGGTCACGTATGTGGAATCGAGCCTCAAACGCTATCCTCCAATGCTTCACCAATCATATCATGAGAAGGTAATTTTTTTTTGCATTTAGTTTCGATAATTTTCTATATGTATATGCAATAATAGCAAAAGGTGTAGCAAGAAGAAGAGATGTATATAAAGTGAAAAAACTCTTATAAACTTAACAGAGTAACATGACATCATTAAGACAACCAATACGGTTCTAACTGTGATGTTACTTACCAAAACCCTTCGTTTTCTAAGTTGCTGCAGACTTATGTCAAGTCATATATTATGATTTGGGTGTTTTGCCATTTAAATCAAGCAAATTAAGATCATGCTAATCAAATGAAGTTATTTATTCATAACAAAAATCCTTTTTTAACATCTTGTTAAACCTAATCAGCTAAAAGTTCTCCTTTAAGCCGAAAATCTTTATCCATGTCAAAGATCTTTATCCCCTTTAAAGCAGTTAAAATGGATTCGGTATTTATCATGTCGAGACACTTGTCAATGAGTCGATTATTCTTGTTAATCTGATCTATATATATTTATATATATACTTCAAATTTTAAACATGTTTAACATAATTTGACATGTAATTTATATCTAAAGCTAAAGTATTAAATAATAACAGAAATTCATAAATAAAAAAGTAAACAACACGTCTCTATAAACAAGTTAAAAAATGGTCATAATTATACTTTGTAGGAGTTTGCTTCGAACTAATCAATACAGTTAAATACGTAGGTTTTGTTTAGACAATTTTTTCAATAAACAAATTTAATAGAAAACTTAAAAATATAAAATGAATCTTCCTGTGAACTAAACTTAATTCAAGTGTAAGCTAATTTATAATAAATTTTCACAGGAAATTAATTTGTACACAAATTAATTTTAGCTTATAAAAATATAACTTTTTTATTTTATTTTCTTATCAGTACTTGAACATGCCATAAATAATAATTGAGCGTCTTCAAGCATATGCTTGGGCAATACTATTTGAGGAGGAAGTGTCCAAGTTCTTCTACAGTAATGCAACAATGTCAATCCTCACTGTAACTGACTTACCTGTGCCATGAATAAATAAATACCTAAATGGTAAATATTTTAAGAGATCATCATGGACCAAGGTTTACAAAGTCAAGCTTTACAATCTTCTAGATCAATAATCAGCTATTTTTTTGTTGTATAATGGAATTTCTGCTTCATGGAAAAGTAATAGGTTTGATGGAAAAGATTAATTTGTGGTGAGACTGATTTGGAATACTCAGTATTATCATTTTGAGAGGTAAGAATGAGAATCTCATTTCAAAGTCAAAGGTATCTTCGAAGTTCGTTGGATACCTACAAAGATATTTTTATCAATAAATGATAAAAAGACAGTAATCTTAGACTTGAGAGACATTTAATATTTATAAAAATGATATTGAGTTAACTTACTCAAACCTCAATTCATAATTATAAATCTTATTAGTATTATAAATTTTTACTAATTATTTTTATTAACACTTAATTAAAAAGTTTAGTAGGCTCCTATCACATACTACCTAATCAACTTGATTAGTTTTGTTCGCACTTATCAGAAATAACTGTAAACCAACTTCTAATAATAACAGAATTATTTTCAATATACAGTACAAGAAGTGAAACCCTGGAACAGAACATTATATGGGTTCATTCATGACAGTTTGATGTAGTGTTGTGGCATTTTATGATTACTGAGAAAACATTATGATTAAGCTCCGAGTCTGTGTTGCGGACCCTTCTTCACTCTTCACCCAGCTGGATGGAGATCTTTGTGGCCCATCATCCATAACCCACACACTGTTCTTTTCTTAGTACGATTTTTCAGGGAGAGATCCTCAGTTTTGGACAAATCAATAAATTCAAATAATTATTGTACCTCAGAATAACCTTTTCATTTTTTATCATGCCTTCATTTCATTCCCCCGATTTTAATATTATAATTTTTTTTCTTCAACAACTCTACACCCCCCACACATGATTTACGTTCACTGTGGGCAAATTTATATCTTATTTTTTTTTTACATGTTTGGTTTAATCAAATTAATTCACAAAAATATTATACAGTTGCCCAGTTTTATATGTATTTTAAAATTTAATGAAAAAATCAAGATATGTAACATTTTTTCTTGAATTTAAGAACGTGTGACTTAACTACATAATATAATTGTTTGTCAACGTGTGTCGTATATAATTAAAAAAATATTTAAAATTGGAGAAAATTACTTATATAGATAATTATTTTTTTCTGACATTAATATTGAATATAGGAGAGAGGATGTAAATGTTGATAAAAGAGAATATATTTGTAAGTTAAATGAGTAGCTAATTGAAACATTTATTGGAGAAAAATTAATTGAATTGTTTAAAATTAGGTAAATTATTTATACAATAGAATTGCATATGCTCTAACAACAAGTTTTATTTCATTTTTATATTACAATAGAAATTATGTAAAAATTAAAGGTATAATTGATAAAAAAAATCATTAATATTAATTTGAAATTTAAAATATTAACAAATGTTTTAAAAATCCTTCACGTGAAAATAATTGAACTAGTACCATTTAATAATTGAAATCAGGACAGTATTCTCTGTGTTAGATTAATTATTACTACTAGAGATGTAAGCACCTAGAGAAAATGGTGAAATGATTATATAATATGATTAATTGTGCGGAGCAATAATGCACCTTCTTGAGTATAAATAACAAAATGGAAAAAGTTGATCGAATTTGTGTATGCGCATTATTATTATTTTTTTATAATGACAATAACAAAATATGAAGAAAAAATGTAATACAAATTACTGAAGCTCTTACTAATAAAATACAAATTATTATTATTATCTAACTAAAACTAAAAGTAATGGCCTTTAATGTTTACAAAGGAAAGGTGAGAGTTTTTTGAGAAAAGAAAGAGACAATCATTTGGTGTTATTTAAAAGAAGGGAAGAATAAAGAAGATAAAGAAAGGAAATATAAATAAAAAAAATTGTTATATTTGGTGAGATTTTTTTTTAAATGGCAATTTTTTTGTCTAATTCAAAATTTAGGGGTAAGTGTTTTTTGTCTATGTCTGAAAAAAAAAAAAGACAATTTACCTTCCTTATTCTTTGTATGAAGAGAAAGAAAAGAAAAATAATTAAAATACTGTAATTTTGGTTTTTTATTTTTTTTTCTTTAGTTCCCATCGAATAAAATAAGATCATTTTTTTTTTACATATCCTTTTTCCACTCATACATTTTCATCTCTCCTATATTTTCGTCCAACAAAACATTATGTAATTAACCAAATATATATGATACGGAAAGTTTCCTCTTCATAGTAACTTATTGATATGTTTTAAACAAGTCTTAATTTTAATAAATAAAGAAATTTAACATTCTATTTAACAAAGAATATTCATATTTTGTTGTAAAAAATTGTGTACCTATCCCTGAACAATTATTTTCCAAGTATTTTTAGGAGACACACAAATGTAATTTTTTTTTTAATTGTATAATTTGTTGTGTTATTTGTGACCATGCAGAAATCATCTAAAATGTCAAGTGCACAAATAACTTATTCTAAGAGAGCAATTTCATATCATCCCACAAATTTCAATAATATTTTATGGAATGTGTGAATCAACAATGTAGTCTTTAAAATGGGGATAGTTGATTACATTGGTCTCTAAAACTATATATTATTCAATTAGTTAATCTCCAACATTTAGTTAGTTGTCAGATTAAAATTTTGAACTAAGTAAAACAATATAATAATTTATAAAATTAAAATTATCAATCAATTTAGTTATCGATTTTTTTTATCAAATTGGTTTATCAAGGACTTATTGTAATTTTGTCTCCAAAATTTTAAATTTTCACAAACTCTATCCCTAAAACTTTTTTATGCCTTTGTTTCTAAACTTATTTGATTTTGTGAACTTTACTCCTAATTTTTTAATATTATCTATATTTTGCTATTAAAATGCAATTTACTCAATAAATAATGATAAAACTACTGGAATTAATTGAAATATTGACCCTTCCCTTTTTTTCCCACAGTCATTAAGTCATCATGTGACTTATTTAGTTTATATATGTGAAAATTTATTTTATTATATTATATTATTACTGTATTTTTTTTAGTTTCACATTTAATTTTACAAGTGTATGTTTATATTTATTATTGTAGAAAAAATCTAAAAAAATTAAGATGGTAAAAAAATACATCTTTTAAATTTTTGTATTTTATTTATACAAGTTCATGAAGTAATTATTTACTTAATCTATAATTATGTATTATTTGAATTTTAGAATATCTTACAGATATTTTAGTTAATATTTTTATCCAAGTGTGAATAAGTATAATAAATAAATCTATATAATCAAAACGAAACAATTGTTAAAAGAAATCTATCATCTAAACTGTTAATAATTTGTCATACAATTTTAACATTTAGGAGATAAAAGACAACTGTATGAGCATAATATATTTTGTATATAATCTAACAAATTTGACCAATATAAAAATATTTGATATGTTAAGGTAGTTTATTTTGTCAATTTTAAGTTTATAAGTTAATTTAGTTAACTTTTATGTTGTAACTTATTTAATTTTATTTCATTATTATTCTTTCTATTTTGAATACAATTTTTTAATTTTTTACTTTTCAATTTAGTGGAAATAAAAGTTATATTTTTGATATTTTATGTAATTTCAATTAAAAATAAATAAATATTACATATCAAAGTAACTAATATTTTATTACATGATATTACGTAAAAATTAGACACCCTAAAACTGGTAAGAAATAAAAATTCAATATAATAGTTTTTTAAATAAATAAAAATTAAGTTGCTCCAAAAATACAAATTAAATTTGATCAATACTCGTCAACTCATTTAAATAAAATGAGATAAAGTAGCGTGTACAACTTTACAAAAAATAATAAAAGTACTAAAATTTTTAATAAATATTTAATTCTTTTAAATAAATATGAAATTACAATTCTGCAATAGTATATTTTTATTTAAACAGCATAAATTTTCTTTATATAATAAATTTTATGTATATGTATCATATTATGTCATTTTACATTTATCACTTATATTAAGATAATTTTAATCTAATAAACTAATTTATGAGATTAGGTTGGAAATTATGAGTTAAAAACCTATCAACTAATAACTACTAGCTAACTTATTAGATAGTTTTGTCAAATATATATTAGTAAAAAGTATACAAGAAAAGTTATAGGACATAATTCATAAAATTTGAGAGTTAAGAGATAAAACTGAAATTATTATTTTTAATCTAAGAGATAAATTTAATCAAATATTACAAATTTGTGAGCTAAATCGATTACCATTTATAATCTTATAAACTTTTTATCGTTGAATAACATTTTAGAGGCTAAATTAATTAGTAATGTGCAGTTTTATAAATCATTTGTCACTCGTTCATTTAGAAAACAATCTGATCAACCATTAACAAATCTAAGGATCCATGAACATAAACAAATCCAATATTTAACACCAGAAAGAAGAAGAAAAAAAGTAATGGTATGAGTATATTATAGGAGAGTTCATAATAACTTGTATCTTTAGCAGCATAAGGATCCAAAAAGATGCACGCGAGAGGAAGATATTTGTTCCATTTTTCCCTGAGTATGAATATGTAGGTGTAATAGTAGGATCTGTGGAAAGGGTTCATGAGTCCCAATAAAGGGTTTGTTCCTTTATTTTCCTGCTCTGCGATTCAAATGGAAGAAGAAATCAACATCAGCCAGCCACTCAGGGAGTGGACATGTCTGACTTTGACCAGTTTAAAGTGCGTGTCGCTGTTTTTGTCTTAGAAAGAAATCGCACCACACTACTTTGAGGAGAAAGTTAGCAAAGAAAAGATCAGAAAACTAATAATGATCTTGTCATAACAAAGCCTTAACTGCAAAAATGGACCTTGCTTTGACCCCAAATGAAATAAACGCTTAATTAATTAACTATACTTAAACAGTGAGCAAGTGGTGACATTTCGTACTATGGTTTGGTGCAGAAGAGTAAAGAGGTTGCTTGTTGCTTGTTGCGTGAGTGGTGTGCTGGAAACCACAACTAGCTTCCACATTCCACAACCACCACCATATCTACCATCACCTTTCACTTCCTCTCACTGATTCTGTCTCTTCTCACCAGCTTGCACTATCACTAATCACTATGTTTACCTAGCTACCCCTTTTTCCTCTTTCTCTTTATCTGCCCCCACTCCACCTTTCTCCTCGGAGATCGAGCCATATAATAGTAGTAGAACAATTTCAAAACAAATAAAAGAAAACAAAGAAAGCAACATGTCATCACAGAAAAATTACAAACGCTTATGTGGCAGATACTTAATTACAGCTATAAACATGGTACTAATTTTATTTACTATGTGGTCTCAGCATTTAAGACATGTTTTTATAGCTTCATCAAGTTTGAGTTCAATTTTGTTAAAAGTTTAGTCCATTATAATTAAAAAATAAAGATGTTAGTATTAATAATTTTGACACGGCTAAGTAGCTGGGTCTGAATCAGTCCTACTCCTACGGTTCGCTGCTCTGTTCCCACAATTTATTGTGATGGGGCGATTGCAGAGACATCTCTTTATCGTACGACAAAAAGAAGAACTGAGTTGTCCTTGTGCTGTGTTATATATTAGTAGTAAATTATGTTGGGAGGTGTACACTTCCGTAATCGTCACATTGCGTTATTGTTTTGGGTATCTGAAGCACAGGGAATGATACTCACGAATCACAAATGAAATGAGAAATTTCACCGAGGCCAAAGGGTTTGTATTTAAGTCTCTTTCTAAAATCTTCTTTCGACTTCTGCAATAGATCATCCACTGTGCACACTTCAGACGCTGATGCCAAGAACCTAAATTTTTCTTATATATATAGATAGAGCCAACTTAACCAGTTATAAAAGCTGAGGACGAGGAAAAGTGTTTTCCTTCATTAACTAACTCTTGGTCAAATTTAATTTTGTATTTTTAAATTCATTAAATCAAATCTTTTAACTTTTAAAAATGGTTAAATGATTACTTTAATTTCTAAATGTAAAACTCGTATTTATTTAGTTTATAAAAGACTGGAAATTAATAATCATGATATTATTATGTCCTATTATTAAATTTTATAGCATTGTTTTATCATTAGCATGTTATCAAATCAATTTAATGTTAAGTTGTAATTTATATTGTTTCATTTGTCATTAAGTTAGTCATTTGTATTTAAGTTATACAATAATAAAAAGCTTAAGTTAAATTTTACTTTTTTTTTCAAAAATTAAATTGTCATCTATTTACAAATTTCATGACTATAATATATATATATATAATGCTTTTGTATCGTCAATGAGTGATCTTCTCACAGACAGAATTAGGCAACAAATATTTCGTATATTTATGATTAAATTCTTATCAATTTTCAAAAGAATTGTCAATTGTTTTCAAAACTATTTTTATGATTAAATTGTTATCCATTTTCAAAAGAATTATCAATTGTTTTCAAAACTACATGGGTTATATATCTTGGACGAGTGACTTTGTCTGGATAAAGTTAGGTGGCAGAAATGAAAATCAAATGGTTTCTAAAATTAAAACAATGATCTTATTAATTGGAATTAAAACTGAATTTAACTCAAATTATAAAAAAAACACAATTTTCTAAGTAAAAAGAATGAATGCACGTGCATAAAATAAAATGTTTCACCTCATAAATTGGATGATTCCAGACACGGACCAAATATATAACGTTTGGGGGATAAAATCTAAGAAATGTATAAGTATCAAAATTCATCAAAAGTAGTTATTTTTAACTGATGAAATAATACTAATATATTAGATATTGAATATTTTTTTAAAGATCCAAAAGTACAAATGACAATCACTAATTTCATAAAATGAATATTTACAAATTTATAATAAAATTTACTATTCTTGCTAATAATTTTTTCTAATGTTTTAACTAATTATATGTCAAAAATTATTTAGTTTCAAATAATTATGTTACTCTCTAAATTATCTTTTAAAAAATAGTATTCAATAACAATTAAAGATATCTTTTAAATAATTGAAAAATTCAAAAAGAAATTATTATATTCAAATAAAAGATTGCTGCAGCTTTAAAAACAAATTAGTAGAAATGTTCAAGAATTTTTATGGGTTGGGTAGCATGCGGATCCTTACTGATATGCCTGGGATGAAAAACGAATACAAGAATTTAAAAAAAGAAAAAAAAAAAAAAAAAAATAAAAAAAAAAAACACGAAAAAAAAGTTAGGGAAAAAAGA
>Ga0099825_1000957_pt1 | contig 34686 bp, 13 predicted proteins | sample SiratroredBW_FD_76838 | JGI IMG/M metagenome (GOLD analysis project Ga0099825, IMG submission 76838) | Root nodule microbial communities of legume samples collected from California, USA - Siratro red BW | ecosystem: Host-associated > Plants > Roots > Nodule | place: USA: California | collected...
AAAAAAAAAAAAAAAAAAAAAAAACTATCTAAATCAACCACAAAATGTTGAATAAATTATTCATACCTCAAATGCATGACAAATATTAAGATGTTAATGAACGACGGAAACAAAGTGATGGCGTCAACAGCAAATTAAAATGACTGTAGGTGTGTGGGAGGTGACGACGATGGATTGAAAACAGTGAGTGAAAACGTTATAATGAGGGTTTAGGGTTTTGAAGAGTAATTTTGTCTCCACACTACTAATTCAGATATACTTTATAGAATTTTTAAAAAATTTAGAGGTGGCTGGTGCGTGCAGGAAGAAGCAGCCCCCAAAGACCTTCTCCCACCACTTCAAGAATGTCCCTTATCCAATACATGATCATGGAGCTGATGAAGATGAAGGCGGCGCAGGAAGATTAAGGACATTCAGATGGAAATGGAAATGAAGACGACATTATTTTCATCCCTCACTCACTTTAATTTCAATATTTAAATGTTAAAATTAAATTACAAATTATTCTATTAAATACTAAATGGTGTTAAGAAACGGTACATGTTAAAAAATAGAACCAAATTACAACTTTTAATAATTTTAAGATAACATTCAAAATAAATAAATAAATTAAGAACAAAATGAGTCATTCAGTCTAAAAAAGCAAATTAAATGTGAGCCACCTATACCTCATTAATATCTTGGGCGGACTAAATTAAAATAAGAAAAGTAAGTTAAAAAAAAAGGTAAAATTTGTCATAAAAATGTCACGAAGAATACAATATTTACCATATCCGTGGCATTTAGAACGTGTTACTAAAGGTCACATGCAGAAGTAAAGTCATACAACAAAAACTTAGAATAGAAAATGATATTTTTTGAAGAATTAAAACCGACAAAGATTTTTTTTCCTATAAAAACTAAAAGCAAAAAAAGTTCACATGCCATGCATGTGCAGTGGCATAATAATTTTTTTTTTAATTCAAACTATAAATTAAAGATCTCAATTTAAAACGTGGAGATTTCACTCTCTTCACTTTCAGCGTTACGTAATTTTATCTTTCTGTTCGTCTTTCTTTAAAAAATATATAAGGAATATTTGTTGTAGCTAAAAAAAATATATATATCTCTTTCAATAATCTGAATCTATTTTTATTTTCTGAAAATCACATATTTATCAGAAGTTAAAAATATCATTGTGTAACAAGAAATATGCAACCAAAGCGATAGAACATGCAGACTAAAAATAAAAATAAAGTAGTTTAATAAAGCTTTACATATTTTAGGTTCCCGTGTTTAATTGGAAGTTGTGCGTGGGGAAAAGTTATGGCATGTTATGGAAAATGTTATATACACACGCAACTTTCACTTATTGTGTGACCGCCTCACAGGAGATATGGTTGCCCACTCCTCCTATTCTCTCAGTGTGGGCCTATCATAATGCCATTCACAATCAACCACCTTTAATGCTTTTTCGCATTCTTAATACTTTTATATTATAAATTATTTTTATTATTATTCTTGTAAATTATTATCTTTCATCCAGGAATGTCAATTATCAAATAAAATTATCACGGGTAGAATTATGCCCAGTTGGAAGAATGAACAAAAAAACTGCCATAGGTTGAAACTACATGATACGTAACTGTTACAAGCTTATAAAATCTGGTTACTGTTTGTGGTGAGATGCATGATTCTAAACTTCCGAAAGAGGACAGAACAACTTTACAAACAGTAAAATCAAGCCAAACCAAACCAAGAGCATAAGGAAGTACGAAGTCAACGAGAAAAATTGGCACCGACAAAGTTACAAAACTCGAAAGGAACAAGAAAAAATAAAAATGAACATGATCTATGGTGACTCATCACCCACAACAGATGCAGCTTCAATCCTATTATTATATAATATATATCATCACCTCATGGAGCATGATCTTATCATTGCTCCAACCCCAGAATACATAGCAGAGAGTGAGTGAGAAGTGAGAAGAGAAAAAGCAAAATGGCGATCTCAGTACCCAGTAGGCAACTATTCATTGATGGAGAGTGGAAAGCCCCCCTCCTCAACAACCGGATTCCGATCATCAATCCCGCAACTGAAGACATCATAGGTTTCCTCTTCTTTATTTTTTCTCACAACTTGTTGTGTCTAAACTTTTCCAACATCATGGGAGTTTTTAATGTTTATGGTTATTACACGTGCATAGTTACATAGTACTAGTAGGTAATAAGCACTTGTGGCTTGATATAATTGGTGTTCAGGGGATATCCCTGCTGGTACCAAGGAAGATGTGGACCTTGCTGTGGATGCTGCTAAAAGAGCCTTGTCCCGGAACAAAGGCAGAGATTGGTCATCAGCTTCTGGTTCTGTTCGTGCTGGTTATCTTCGAGCCATCGCTTCAAAGGTTCTAATTCTTTTGCTTTAATCAATTAATCATGTGTTTTTATTTGTCAGACAAGTACACAGATGTGGAAAACGTCAAAGTTACAAGTTACATCAACAACCATGTTAACTTTTTGTTGATAAGTTTATTTTAAGATTTACTGTTAGATAAAAAGTTTTTATTATATGCATCATATACACAGAATGTGATATTATATAAAAAAATATAATTATATGTTGTATTTGTTTAATTTTCAAAAAGTTAACACAAATAATCAAGATTTTGAGAAATAAATGTCTCTGACTTAGGGGTTTAAAAGTAAAGTGATCAATAGATATTGACTTAGATGTGCATGTGTTGACACCTTACTGTGTGTGTCCTTCTCAAAGATAACGGAGAAAAAGGATGAACTAGGAAAGCTTGAAGCAATTGACAGTGGAAAACCTCTGGATGAAGCACTGGCAGACCTGGTAAGTGGTGACGTTTATTTGCATTGGAAAAAATAATAACTAATGTTTTTGCTGATTTGGGTATGTGATAATATCTTGTAGGATGATGTTATTGGTTGTTTTAACTACTATGCTGAGCTTGCAGAAGGGTTGGATGCAAAGCAAAAGGCTCCTGTATCCCTCCCTATGGAGACCTTCAAGAGTTATATTCTCAAGGAGCCCATTGGGGTTGTTGCATTAATTACTCCATGGTATCTGATTAGCTTCTCTTTCTTCATTTTAACTAGTTATGCATTTTTTCAATATTATTTGCTGGCTTATGCATTCTATATAAACTGAACGTCCATTCATTGAGGAAGTGAAATATAGTTTGTATAATTAGCCTTTTTTTATGCATTCACATTATCAACGATGTCAATTGTTTAATTGAATGTCTTGAATAGCTAATAGTGATGTGGTTTATGTTATGTGTTAGGAACTATCCTCTCTTAATGGCTACATGGAAAGTTGCTCCTGCTCTGGCTGCTGGTTGTGCTGCAATATTAAAGCCATCCGAATTGGCATCTGTGTATGTTAAAATTAACTACTGCAAATTTGATTTTCTGTTATGTTGGCTTCTTATGCTGTCATACCATTTACAATTTTAGGACCTGTTTGGAGCTCGCTGAAATATGCAGAGAAGTGAACCTTCCTCCAGGGGTATTCAATGTTGTTACTGGATTAGGCAATGAAGCTGGTGCTCCTTTGGCATCTCATCCTGATGTAGACAAGGTTCAACAGCTTCTATTTATCAGTAGAATCAAATTCTAATTCTATTTATTGCAAGTGTTGTTAAAGTGCTATCTATGATTTTGACGAAGCTACTGTGGAATTGTGGCTGATATTTAATTTTTCAACAGATTGCCTTTACTGGAAGCTCTTTTACTGGGAGCAAGATTATGACAGCTGCAGCACAGCTAACCAAGGTATTTGTGAGCGGTTTTATCTGAAAATTATGTGCAAAAATTCATATTGTGCTTCTGTTTTGAAAGCTGGAGGAGACTAAGGAACATGCGTACAGAAGAAATGATAGAAAATCATTTTTTTTTCTGTTGTTCCTTTCATATTCTCTTTTCTTGTGAGATCATGTAATCTCAAATTTGTGGTTTCTTGTGGGCAGCCTGTTTCTCTAGAGCTTGGTGGAAAAAGCCCAATCATTGTTTTTGAGGATGTTGACCTTGACAAGAGTACGTGCCTTTTATTTTGTTATGGACAGCCTATGGTTTCTTCCATTGTGGAATCATATTTCCTGTGAAACTGATTGTTTGCTTGTGGATGAGTAAACTTTGGGTACCTTGAACCGATTACAAAATCAAACTGAGTCGTACACCATCTAAGATTTATTTTTGTATTTTTCTTAACAGCTGCTGAATGGACAATCTTTGGCTGCTTCTTTACAAATGGTCAGATTTGCAGTGCAACATCTCGCCTTATTGTGCATGTAAGTCTAATAGGCAGATTTTGATTCGCACATTTCAACCGTAACACAATTCCCTGTTCACAAACAAGTATTTGTAGCTTACTTTTCTTATTTTGCTGCATAAATGGGAAGGTTCAGATATAATCTGATAGTGATAACATTTTATCTGTAAACATTGTAGCAATGGCATTAGCTGAGTTTTGAACACTTGTCAGTTAGTTGCTTTTACTGTTTCAGGAAAGTATAGCAACAGAATTTGTGAATAGACTTGTGAAATGGGCCAAAAACATCAAAATTTCAGATCCCTTGGAAGAAGGTTGCAGGCTAGGCCCTATTGTTAGTGAAGGACAGGTATGTTTAATGTTTATAACTTCTGCATTTATTATATTTTAACTTTTTACTACCTCCTCTTTCTGCTTTTAAGAAAGATATGTGAAGTTTTGGTTATTACTCCTTGTTCCATTTCTTCCCCTAATACGATTAGTTTTGGGTTTAAGATAGTAATCCTGAAATCTATTGCTAACATAGACTTCTGAATTTCTGATATTGTTTATTCAGATGCATTCTCCATTATCCAAAATGAAAATGTACACTACCGTAATATCAGTGATAATCATCAAGTCGCATCGGATGTAGTATATAGTAATCTAGGTTATATGAAGAAAGTAGGCTTTTCCTGACATTGTTTATGCACTTGTTTATTACCAACCAAGATGATGATATATCTAATACGTGGTTTATATTATTCAGTACAAAAAGGTATTGAATTTTATCTCTACCGCTAAGAGTGAAGGTGCAACAATTTTGACGGGAGGGTCTCGTCCAGAGGTATGATTGATTATGCACTCTTGTATTTGTGTCTGGTTTTGTGTTTCTTCATTTGTCTCCAGAAATGATCGACATGTCAAATTTTATGGCAGCATTTGAAAAAGGGATACTTTGTTGAACCAACCATCGTCACTGATGTGACTACCTCGATGCAAATTTGGAGAGAAGAAGTTTTTGGACCAGTACTCTCCGTGAAAACATTCAGTACCGAGGAAGAAGCTATTGAACTAGCAAATGACACCCAGTGAGTGGACTATTTTTCTGGAAACTGTATATCAGTTTCACCTGTAAACTACTTTTTCTTGTTCATAGATGTTAATCACTGTTGTATATACTTTGTTATTTCACAGATATGGCTTAGGATCTGCGGTAATGTCAAAAGATCTAGAAAGATGTGAACGGATATCTCAGGTGAGATTGGTTTTTTGCTATCATAAAACATACAAAAGATACGAATTGTGTAATTGAATGGTGTATACTTTATATTACTTTTGTGCAGGCTATTAAAGCTGGAATTGTGTGGATAAATTGTGCTCAACCAAGCTTCATTCAAGCCCCATGGGGAGGCATAAAACGTAGTGGTTTTGGTCGTGAATTGGGAGAATGGTATGTCCCTTATTTCCTAAATCAGCAAATGTGGAAGTTAGTTTTAGTGCTTTTCAAATGTGAAAAACCAACACAAAATGCTCATATCATAACATATTCTCTGAAACTCTTTTCAATACACTTTCTTTGTCAGTTGGACTTTGCTTGGATTACTCTAGTTGTGAATAGGACATGCCAAATGGGGAATGAGAGTTGTATATTTAGTGTACTGCTTATGAGGATTTCTCAAATAGAAATATTGATTAGGCTGTTTTATCATCTAAGAATCTGGTTCTATAATTTTTTTATTATTATTTCAGGGGTCTAGAGAACTATTTAAGTGTGAAGCAAGTGACCAAGTACATATCTGATGAACAGTGGGGCTGGTATCAGTCTCCTTCGAAGCTGTGATGTAAATTGGAGTTCTAAAATCTGACATGAAATAAGGCGTGGGCGACACACAGTTGTGATAATGATCTTATTTAGAAAGCATTGGATAATGTGTTCAATAAAATTGTTTCATGGCCATGTTACTCATGGATTGTGTTGATTATCTAATGAGTTTTGGGATGGCTTCATGATAGACATTGCTTTTTACTTGTGTGTTTTTATTTTAATAAAATTGAAGCTTCACCTAAATAATCTATATTTATCTTTAATGCAAACTTTTTATATTCATTAGTTAAGTGAAGCTCTAATTATGATAGAGAACAACATCAAATGTTTCTAAAAGTGAAATAATTTGCGAAAAAGGCCATAATCTGATAAATAAAGTATCAACTTGGTCACAATTTATTTTAATTACTGTACTGGTACTATAGATTTTCTTTCACTTCATTGGTTCTCAAATTTAAAACAACTTTGAAACATAAAAATATCACACCATTTGTAAATCTGCAGGAACCATCTATGCTAAAACAAGACTGATTCTTCCTGTACATAGTGGCATTCTGCACCTCCATAATTTTAATATATTTCCATTTTAGTCTAGATAAAAAGACAAAAATAGTCTTCTTTCATTTTAACATATTTTCATTTTAGCCTTGATAAAAAGACAAAAATAGTCTTCCTTCATTTTAACATATTCTCAATTTAGTTTTAAGAAAACGACGAAAATAGCCTTCTTTCATTAATAGTAATTAAGATTTTTTTTTTCTCTTTACGGGTTGTACAAACGACGATACAATTAAAAAAATAAATATATTCCGGATTATACAACCAACAATTATATTTGTTGTACCTTTTACATTGCGGGTTGTACAACCCGTAATACAAATTTTTTTTTAAATACATTACAGGTTGTACAACCAGCAATAGACTTTTTTTTTTTAAATACATTGCGGGTTGTATAACCCGCAATACAAAATTTTATTTTTTTAGATGCATTGCGGGTTGTACAAACCGCAATACATTTAGAAAAAATTTTGTATTGCGGGTTGTACAATCCGCAATATATTTATAAATTGTTGTATTATGGTTTGTGCAACCTGCAAAGAGAAAAAAAGAAAAAAATTCCAGTTATCATCAGTGAAGACTATTTTTGTTTTTTTATCAAGATTAGAATGGAAATACGTTAAAATTATAGAGGTGCAGGAAGTCAATATGGAGGTGTAGGAAGAATCACTCCTAAAACAGTACTTGTTGTGAGCCATTGTCCAAAGGAAAATTCTTCCTGCAGCCCCATGGTTTCATCCTACACCCCTCATAAGAAACTTGAAAATACTGTTTTATCCTTAATGAAAAAATAAATAAATCCTCCTACATCACTCTTCATCTTTTTCATCTTCCTGAGCGTACCTTCTTCATCTTCTCTCTAGTATTTTCAGAAATATGGGACTGTAGAAGGAAAAGATGGGATGAGGAAGAATTTGCCTTGTCCAAAACCAAATCTTCTTTCCATTACCGACAACCCAGTGGGTGGCTTGCTAAAACAATGTCTATCTGATATCGGGAAAAGCTTATTCTGAAAATAGTAGAAAGAAGCAAATCCAAATTAAAATCATATTTATTTGATATTATCAAAATAAAAAATAAATATAAATTATATTACACAAGAAGTATTATTGATTTATAGATTAAATATTATCCATGAATATCACTAAAATATATTAGACTATATGTAACCCAAATTAAAGTATCAATGTATTATAGCTTATGTTCATTCTAGATCGATTTGGAAATCACAATGAGAAGAGTACGTGTCCGGTTTAAAGAATTTGCTTAGTTACTAGTTTTTGCTACTTCTCAAGTATGTGTTTGAAAACCAAGGTGGGTACCGTGAATATCTATGGATGCATTTTATAATTAATGAATTTTAAATAAATTTTAAAATTTATTTTTAAAATATAAATTCACATAAAAAGTTAATTTTAAAATATAATCCAAACAAAATCACTCAACAAAATATTATTGTAAATAAAATTAATCCTTTTTAAAAACATAAATTCAAATAAATTGTTTCACAATGTTAAAACCAATTTTAATTTCACACGCATAAATTTATAAGTAATTATAAAATTATTATTGCCTTTTCCACTAAATTTTTTAATTGTTTGATTTTAAATGAAATATAAATAAAAATATATAACAGTGGTTAGTAAATGTGTGTAGTTGGATATTATGATATTGTATTTAAGTCATTAACAAATGAGAGATTAAAATACTTATTATTTGTTATTTATGAAAATTCTAATGATATGTATGAAAATTCTTGATGCGGGATTAAACGCAATGTAATTTTCATTATCATTATTTTATGTATGGAGATTATGAATTCCTAAACCACAGTGCTCCTAAGGTTTTTAAACTCTTGGTCCTTTGTTGAGCTATTCCAAGTAAAATATCTATCCAATTTCTTCAACTGGGAGAAAAACACCTTTTATTAAAGAGATGTTTGTATAATATAGGTCGATAACATTTCAGTTATAATTTACATTAGTATTGCACATTTCGCAAATGTTAAATAGTTATCAGTAAGCTTCTTTGTTGTGAGATGGAGATTTTTACTTGTCCAATATGGAGGAACTAAGAAATATAAGCTCTGGAAGTTAGAATTTGGAAAGCGGAAGAACAATATATTACATTTTATACGTAACTCGAATGGCTATGATGCGCAAACATTCACAAGAAGAAAAAAAAAGAGTTTATGTTGAAGTGAAATCTTTTGATGAAGGATTAAACAAATTGAAGATGCAAACCAATCTTCTACCATGATTTGGAGTCAAGGTAGAGAATTATGATAATTAGTTCTAAATTATGTTCAGTAGACGATCTGCTAGACAACTCAGTTAGGTGATGATATTGCTTTATAAAAGAAAATAGATAATCATTTACTAGAGAGAGTTTAGTAGTGTTAAAACTAGTTAATCATCTAACTTTTATTATAGATAACATTTTTCTGTAGCTGTCTTAATCATTTTCTTAGCAATTTTTTGTTATTCCGAGGTTTTATATATAGAGATCTATTATTCTATGTACATGTGTATATGTCGTATGTGATACACACTGTATGTAGTAAGAATATCTGTTTATAGAACTTTCTAATGATAATAAAGTGTTTTCATTCAATCTTATTCTTTTTTTTCTTGCTTATTATTCTTGTGAACCCAATATCCAACATTCATACATTTAGATGAACTGGTTTTCAACTTTCTTTCTCTACTCATTTGTTTTGTGTATGTGTATGTGGTGTGTGTTTATATCTATGTATTTGTGTTTATTCATATGTGTGTTTGGGTGGGTGTTGCGCGTCCAAACCAACAAAAGAATTACTTTCTAACTAAAATATAATTAATAAACACATTTCAAAAATTAAAAAAAAAATTATGGACATCCAACAATATTTAAATGAAAACGTTTAAATCCAAATAAAAATGTATTGAACATCAAATTACATATCGAAAAAACTACATCAACTTTCTTCATCACTGATATTTGGCCTCATTCTTAAAGTAGTTGATTTTTCAAATTTTCTTTATCTAAAGATTTGTCTACTCATTTACACCATAACACATTATGAATATTAATTAAATAACAAATTTAAAATTTAAAACATTAAACTGCTTTAATTAGAACTTTTAAAACAATTTTTTACATAACTAACTTAGAATGAGGATAGTTTACCATTTCTTTGCATTAAACCTCTTTTAGTGGTGGATTATGTGGACTAGAAAAAAATGGGTATATCTCACAGATTATCCCTTGAGGGTGACTATAATAAAATGAGTGTACTTTAATAAAAATAAATTAATATTTTCGTGAGTTTGTAACTATTTGTTGGAATGGTAAACTTGCATCCAGTAGTATAAGTCAATGGGTAATGCATTTACCACACACGTATGGAATTTTGTGTAGCTTCTACAATGATATGATCCTTCCTTAAAGTTTGTTTAGAATAATGTTGTCCCTTTTGAGGGTGCATCTAAGTGAAGATGCAATTTACACTTTATTTATTGCTTAGTTACCACAATATTAGAGCTTTTGGACCCACAAAAATGAATGCTACTTGTTTGATGGTGGGTATGGAATCCATGGGTTGCTTAACAAAGAAGAGAAAAATATTTTGAACCACTTTTAATCACTACCTTGATGTAAAGTAATTGATTGTGAGGTTGGGTATTAATGTCACATGATTGGTGTACCAATTTGTCTTTCTCAAGATTTAGAATCCACACTTCCCTTTTCTCTATCTCATGAAAGCAACTTCATTAACAATCTTGTTTTCTTGTTCTGTGTGCTCTAACCTTCTTTCTCACTATTCTTTTCACTTCAAGCAAGACATTGCATGGCCTCATAACCTTGTTAGATAGTTTTTAGTAACACACTATGAATCAACTTCCATAATTTGTCATAGATTTGTAAATTATTATTATTATTATTATTATTATTATTATTATTATTATTATTATTATTATTATTTCTGTTTACAAATAATATTGTGATGTATGTTCTTCATAAATTAAAACACCTTTTTTGTTCAATTTTCATGGATAATTTTTCTCCCTCCAAACAAGATGATTTAACCAAACAATGACTGTATAGTCACATGATTGCATCAATCTTTCTACTGCAATTAAACTTAGATCTCAAACTTTGTCTATCTTAAGATATACTAGATGCATGCACATCAAATGAAAAAAAAAAAATAGTAAAATAGTAATGTATTTTATCATCAACGTTATTTCGCAATCTTTATTATCCAACTTTTTCATATGTTTATTATTAAAGTCTTAATCTTTTTCAAATTTTACCAATTTGTAAAACTTAAAGTTGTGAGATGTCATAAAAAAAGTTTAAATTAAATGAGAGAAGTCAATTATTTTGTAAAATTATAGTAAGAAGAATATGTCAATTTTAGTTTTTCTTAACACTTTATTATTCTATTAGAATTCTAACTTATGGAAGATTTTATGTCAATTCTGACGGTAAAATCTATGAAAAGTTGACTAGTAGAATTTATAAAATAATAAAAATATGTAATAAAATATAAGGTTTGGATCATTACCACGTATTTCACCTGGAAAATAACTATTGAAAAAAATTGAGAAAATTAACGTCTACTTCATTTGTTAACACTTGTTCTGATTACAATAACTATACTAATAAACTTCATATTGCAATACAGAGCACTTAAAGATTTGTTATAATTGTACTCTTTTCTTTTGCTTTTCTCAAATCTAAATTCTTTATTAGGTTTGTGACGTCATCTTTTACTGTATTTTCAAACATTGAATATAACATTTTAAAATATATTAAAAAATTAATATATTATCAATATATTTTGAATACATAGAACATAAAAATCTAGAAAATATTTTTTTCTCTCTCTCAAATACATGTTAAACCTTGCAGGTAAGGAGTTAATTTCCACTTTATGCTATGTACGATACCTGGAGACAGATTATTGCTCCTTCCTTTCTTGTCCTCATCATTTTTATCATTTCATAGCACAATTTCAGCCAATGCAATTATGCTTTGTTAGTTTAAACTTAACTTCTATGAGCTTATAGTTTCATTAATTAAATGAAAAGGAGATAAATGGCCCAAGATCATGTATAGCATTTCAAATTAAAGATTTGATTTTTAAAGTAAGTAAAATGTAAAGTATAATAAGACCATGTATTATGTATTAAAAATTTGAAATTGTAATAAATTTTAAAATTTATTACATTGCATGTGTATTTAATTTTACTAATTTTTTTAATTAATAATATTCCAACCAAGCAGTACCAATGCAATTTATTCTTTATTATTTTAAAGGGGTTAAATCTGAAATTGAGATTATTATAATTGTAAATTTTCACAAGTAGGAATGCATTAATTTTTATGACAATAAACAAAGACAGTGTCCAAAATTAGCCAATCTGTCCATATTCATAACCCTATGAACTTCTCATATTAAAGGGTTCTTTCCTTAAAAAAAAAAAAAAAAATACAACCTTTCAATTTGATTATAATTAGAATATGTTTAAAATAGGATTTTAAAGAGATACTAAATAAATGTTTACACTAAGACAGTTACCTAATACTTATAAAAATAGTATAACATTGTTCATATATTTTATTTATCTTATTGAAAATATTAAAAAACATTTCTTTATAAAGTTTGTTCTCTCGATTTGAAAGCTCGCTCTCGTCCATATATACTTTTAAGATATGCTAAATATTATCGATTTAAAATCCAGTAACTTAATATCTTCCTTTACGTACATACTAAGAATGTACAAGAAAATAAAGAAAAAAAAAATATTTTGTGTAAAAAATATATATATATACAAAAATCTTTTTTTTTTTTTCTTCCCCTACTTTGTGTTTTAGTGAACACTTATATTTATTTCTTAATGTTTTGTCTTTTTGGTTTTCTCTGAGATTAACACCATTTACAATGTATAATGTTGTTGGTCTCACGAGGTTTTAAACATGATAAAATGTAACACAGTTTATCCATTATATAAATCGTTACGTTTACATAAAAAATGAATTAGGTGACATACCACCATATACAAGAAAACAAATCGTAGGTTGGTTTCTCCAATCAAATTCGCTTTGTCATCTTTAAACGTAACCATGATCTTTCTCTTTCTTATTTCTTTCTTTTAAACAAATAATAGAAGTTTAGTGTTTTTATTTTATCTTATTCCTTCCCTTTCATTATATTTCCTAATAAATAATAAGCCAGGCTTGCACTTAGAAGTAAAGTACTTTATCATGAATTGAACTATATGTATATGATATACTTAAAATATAATTTAAGTATTTTATATATTAACTATTACTAACAAATCCATTTGACAGTCATTTATAAATAAAGTCTAACAACCTGACTCGTTGTTATCATATTTATAATATATTATTTAGTCATAATAGTATTATAATAAATAAACGTAATATATTTTTTTTTATTCACTTTATTAACTTGAGAATTTGGGAGTCATTTATAAGGATGAACCTTTATTCAGAGTTATACTAATTTTTTATAATTATTTTCACCTCAACTTATATATGAAGAGATTGGATATTTCACACTACAAGATCTTTGATGAAAAAAATACGAAAGGAAAACATTTTGATATTCAAAGTTTTGGTAAAAGATATTCATATCACACTAAAAAAAATATAAAAAAGTGAGTAATAAGTCATAAGGTGATTGTCATAATATCAAATTTGACATTTTATACATCATAACTTCATAAAGTAATTCATATTTCTTTTAGAATTCATGTATATTTTTCTGTTGTGTTTCAAATTCATCTATTTATAGTCAATTTATGTAAAACCTTGTAAATTTTACATTAATCCTTATAATTTTTTTATCTTATCATGTAATCATTCAACCACTTAATTAAAACAAATAAAAGTTATAAAAAAATACAAAAGTTATATTAATTCTCTAAAAGATTGTATCATTCTTCCTTCTTTAATCTTCAGTAACATCCTTAAAAATATCATGAGTATACACTCTCTTCAAGAGAAACATACTAACAAGATCAAAGATCATTCTTTTATTAACTTTCTATTCTAGGACTAGAATGAAATTCTTACAAACATTATTGATTGGTTGATATCAAATAATGTGTTGTCATGAAAAACTCCTCTTCACATTGTTTGATGCACAAAATAACAATATTTGCATGATCATAAAAAAATATTTTTATTATTATTTTTTCCTTTTTGTGGCCACTTATCTTTGGTTAATTTTCCTTTTCTTTTTTCTTCTACATTTTTTCTTGATTTTCCTTGTTTCTTAACTTTTTTGTTTCTTTTTCTCTAACTCTTTTTCTTTTATTTATCTTTCTCTCAATTCCTTTTTATTTGTCTTTCTCTCAACTCTTTATCTTTTTTTTTTTTTCTCTTAACTTCTTCTCTTTTAAGTTTATTTATTTGAACTCTCCTTTCTCTCAACTCCTTCTCTTTTATTTCTTTTTCTTTACTAATGTTCGTAAAGGCTTGAACCTACATTTTGGAGAGAAAAAAAAAACTTCTCATATAGTGAGGGAACAAGGCTTTTCTTGTACTTTCATGACCTCTTCAATAATTTTCATTTTTTATCATTTCTTCTTTCTTCTTCATTTGAGTAACTAAATGTTATAAGTTAAGAGGTTAAATGTAGTTACATTAAATATCTCTTGTATTATATATATATATATATATATATATATATATATATATATATATATATATATATTTTGACTTTCTCCTCTTATAAAAGGATATACTATTTATGTATTATATAATAAATTGTTTTTTCATGTATTAAAATATAATTACTAAACACATTTCAAGAGTACCAACTATTCAAAACTACTCACTAAAAAAATATGGTGTTCAAGGCAATATTTGGAAAACACAACATTATTAGCCAAAAAAAATCCTATAGTTGTAGGATATGCAACATCCCTTGGTCATATCATTCACTATCATATCATGCACGATTATTAATAAATGATAATATAATAAGCAATGATTAGTTAAAGCTCAAATATACATGCTTCTACAACATAACAAAGTAATACATCTTATAATTAGTATCACATTAACTTACTTAAAATTTAACATCATACTAAATTATACAAATAAATCATTTTATCTTAAAGATTATTCGAAGTCTTTCATCATAGTTAAAAATATCAATTCAATCAAATTGTTCACATGTTCAAACTACCCGATTTTGAAAAGTTTGTGTACCTATTCATGTATGGTATACTCGAAACATAATTCAAATAATTTATGTATTAGTTATTATCAACAAATAAGTTAATAATCACTTAAAAAATAAATATTACCAACTTAACTTTCCTTACCATATTTCACCTTATTATAAAATCATTTTAAAGATATTCAATTCTCAATAAAAATATATGATACCAATATCATTTTAGATATTATTACTATGTTCTTAAGATATTTTTTTAATTATATTAAATTGATTTGATACATTATATTCATATTACTAATAATGTGTTAATTAAAAATTAAGGCTTTCATAATAAATTATTAACACGCAACTAACAACTATTAGGTAAGGAGTGTTTAATATATTAATTGCTAAAATATAAATATTAATAGAATACATAGTTTATTTATTATTTTCTTAATTTAACATTTTCCAATAAATTATTAGGACTGTGTATTTTATAACTTAATTATTGTGATTTTATAAATTACTACCTTAATTTTTTATAACTTTTTATTATATTAAAATTTTTCACATATTTTTACTGATTTCTTAAATATCCAACAATGTGCTGCTGAAGCGCCATGAAAAAAATAGTTTTAAAAAATAAAATAATATCATTTAAAAATTTGCAATAAAACTATATTTATTTTATTTTATTTTCTGTGACATAAATTTAAAAGTTATCACAGTAAAGTACACAAAAAAGTTTAATAATAAAATTTATGAAATGTTAAAATGTGTCATTAAATGATCCTCAATGCTATCGGAAGTTTTGTACTCATATTAATACATTTTTCGTCACTATTAATTAATGAGTATTTAATATATTAAGAAATGAAATATAAATATTTTTAATTATTAGCTTCTCAGTCAATGTCATGATTAACATTTTCCAATAACCTATTAAATATAAATAGATTATTTCTTTCTAAACTAATCTTATCAGTAGTATATACTATACGGTATGGCTGCATGACTGTAACATTGTCAAAATAAATAAACTCAGTGAAAATAAAAATAGAGCACAAAATGAAAAATACAAATCTAACAGTGTAAAATTTTACTGAGTTGTGTGTTCTTATGTACCGACAGCGAAATTTGTTGTGATCTGATAAACAAATCCAACACAACCTCATCTAATCCAAGCCCCGAAACTACGTTCGAGTTTCACATATTTTGTTCGTTAGTCTCTCTCTCTTGCTCTTTCTCTGTGTCTGTGACATCAGTGACGCCATTCTGAACTCTGAAACTGAACCTTATTGTATCTTCTCTCGCGTCTTAACTGTTTCAGGGCATCCAAGTTTCTCTCTGTTACCCAATATGGTGACTGCATATGAGAGGGTCGTCGCTGTGATCATGGTTGGAGGACCCACTAAAGGTATTCCCTTCCATTCCATTTCATTCACTCACACCACAATTTTGATCCACTCAATGCCACTTCACCATTTGATTCACTAATTTCAATTTCTCCTGTTAGTCTCTTAAGCTGACACCACACACATTGGTTTATCATGTTGTGTTAAATGTGTGTTTACCCATTGATTTTGAAGTTAAGTGATTTATGTTGGATGTTTTCGCTATAGAAGCAAGTTAGTTGTTCAGCTAGAAGTTTTGATCCAACCCAAAAGCTGCGGAAGTTGTTTCATCTTTCTGAACCTTGAATCAATTCCTTAATGTGAAACTAAACTTGTGAAGATTTACTTAAAATCATGATAACTGGTATTTTAAGGTGATTTTGGAGAATGGTTCGTTTATCTGTACTTGATTGAGATTCCATAGCTTTTTTTATGTTTGCATGTACAGGTACTAGATTCCGGCCATTGTCATTCAACGTGCCCAAGCCACTGTTTCCATTAGCAGGACAACCAATGGTTCATCATCCAATTTCTGCTTGTAAAAGGGTATACTATACACAATTGAACACCATTGTGAATATTTTAAACTAATAATAATTATAAAAGATGTTGTATCTTGTATTTATGTATAATCTGCCTAGTCCCTAACTGTTATTTGTGTCCCAGATTCCTAATTTGGCTCAGATTTATCTGCTTGGTTTCTATGAGGAACGTGAATTTGCCTTATATGTATCTTCTATCTCAAATGAGCTTAAAGTCCCTGTTAGGTTTGTTGTCTTTTCTTTCTATTCATCTCTTGTGACCTTTAATTTTTTTAAGACAAGATTGGTCTTTTATGTCATTTCTGCTGTAATATTAGATACTTGAAGGAAGACAGACCACATGGTTCGGCTGGTGGCCTTTATCACTTTAGAGATCTGATCATGGAAGACGATCCGGTTTTTATCTTAATCTATGACTTTGTCCATGCTTGATTATGTCTTACATGTGTTTGTGTTCAGAAAGTTTATCTATTGGACTTATTGTAATGTTTTACGCACTAGTGCTTGTATTATACGTTTTGATAGTGTTGATCATGTTGTATGGCAGTCACATATCTTCTTGCTGAACTGTGATGTATGCTGCAGTTTTCCACTGCCAGAAATGCTGGGTAATGTTCTGAAATAGACTATTTTCTTCTACTTGCAACTGCTTGATGCTTTAGTTTCTTTGCAGAATAGTGAATTTTAGCTTCCTTGATATAGATTAACTGTTACTAATTGTTGCTTTTTCGTTCACCTGTGCCTACAGATGCTCACAAAAGATATGGAGGGATGGGAACAATACTAGTTGTGAAGGTTGGAGAATACACACACATACACACACTGCAATTTTATCATTATTTTTTGTTGATTAGCATCCAATATTTTTTATTTCTTCCTCCTTTTGAAGGTTTCTGCAGAGTCAGCGAGCGAGTTCGGGGAGTTAGTTGCTGATCCAACAACTAATGAACTATTGCATTATACTGAGAAACCCGAAACTTTTGTATGTTCATCATGTGCTTATGCCTTGAATTGCTGAACTCAAAATTTGAAAATTTTCTTACACTACCAGCTTACTTGAGTGCAGGTAAGTGATCGTATAAACTGTGGTGTTTACATATTTACACCAGACATCTTTACAGCCATCGAGGGTGTTTCTACTCAGCGGAGAGACAGAGGTCAGTGAAATATCTTAGGCTGAACCATATGGATTATTTAAAATAAAAAAATAAACACTTTACCTTTAATTTCAAAATGTGAAATTCTTCATTTTATTTTATTGTTCTGGGCATACAGAATTGGAGATACTGTAGTTTGTCCTCCTGTATATTAACTCATTTCACTTGCAGCTAACCTAAGACGTGTTTCCAGCTTTGAAGCAATGCAACCAGACCCAAGGTTTGTACTTATGAAAAGTCAAAAGATTTAACATCAGCTAGAAAAATTCATGCAATCAGCTGAAACTTATATTGTGGTCAAGGATCCCTGCAGTTTGCTAACTTAATTATCTACATTATCAATCAGATATCGTTCTTTTCTTATTTTCTTATTTTATAAAGTGTATGCATACTCTTTACTTTTACATATATTTAAATTGTAACATCTGTTGAAGCTGAAAATAGTTGTTGAATCGCTGATTAAAATCAGTTCACTTGTTTATGCTCGTCATTTGTCATAGAACAAGTCATTTAAGGACAAGCTTACTTTCACCTTTGACTCCCAGTATAGGCAAAGTTAAAAGTAAAAATTAAACCACTAATGAAATATTTCCATAGAATCCTACCTAAATGAACAAATCAAGTATGAGAGGGAATTTTAAATGTTATAACTTCTAACCAAGTTCATCATATGGTTTATTGTGTTGAACTTATTTCTTGAAATTTAGTACTTGCTTGCATATCTTGTCAGAAATGGTAGTTCTGATGTGAAGTTATAATATGCTTTACTGTTAATCAGGCACAGATTGTGCCTTTTGGGTGGAATTTACTTGCAATGCAGAGGGTTCAAAACCCACCGGAGGCAACTTGTTACCCAGGGCAGTTACCCCCAAGTGAGGATTAGTTCCATACCTTGTGCTCTTACCAAAAATGATGTAAAAAAATAATTGGAATGGGGGTTTAATAATTCTTGTTTGCATACCTAGGATATATGCTGCTTTTCCTGCATGTGAAGTTCTTATTTCAAAGCCATATTGTGTGCAGCTTACTAGGTTTATTGTAGCATCTGATTCTGAAGAGTTCTTCTGCAGGACTATTCCAGCAAATTATGTCAGACTGGATCAAGATATCCTTTCACCTCTTGCCGGGAAGAAGCAGTTGTATATTTATGAAACCAATGACTTTTGGGAACAAATCAAAACTCCAGGGTAAACCCGAGTTTCATGTCACACATATTCATCATTTCCTCCATGGCGATTATCATATATGTTAACTTAATTCTTGCAGAATGTCCATAAAATGTTCTGGCTTGTATCTTGCCCAATTTCGTTACACTTCCCCCCATCTATTAGCAAGTGGAGATGGTATCAAGAAAGCTAGCATCACTGGTGATGTTTATATTCACCCATCAGCAAAAGTTCATCCATCTGCTAAGGTGAAGATTCACTTGTTTTTCCTTGATAATAACCAGAGACTTTCACAATCTTCTCAGTTTCTCTCTTTCAGTCATGATAGACATGATGGTTTTTAAATTCTTAACAGTTTAAGGATATTATTTTTCCTTCTCATGCATGATAGACTTAATCTGCCTATCGGTACGTTTTCAAATTGCATATCTTTAGCCTCTTGATCTGAGTCATGAACACACTTCTTATTGAATGCACATAATGTAGCCTCCACCCAAATGAAAAAATGAAAAGAGAAGAAAATCTAAATGACATGAAGAAACAAACTGATATGGAATATAACTTCTGTAAATTTTATTGTACAGATTGGTCCAAGTGTATCAATATCTGCAAATGCTCGTATTGGAGCCGGTGCAAGGCTAAAAAATTGTATCATCCTTGATGACGTAGAGATTAAGGCAGGTGTACAGTTAATTGGTTTGAATTGTGTAAGTGCTTTTAGAGCTCAATATTTTCATATTTCATCTTACAGGAAAATGCTGTTGTTAGTCATGCAATTGTTGGATGGAAGTCCTCCATTGGACTATGGGCACGTGTCCAGGCAAGTTAGAAATTTCCTGCTACGTATCTATGGCTCTCAAAATTGCTAAGAAACACTTATAATGATGCTTTCCCATCTAGTTAACTAGAAGATATTCACCTGTATGTCAAGAAATTTATGCATCTAAAGTCTGATCTTATATGCATTTTTCAGTTCAAGAGATTATATAGCTTATGCATAGTCCTATAACACCCTTGGAGACTTAAATGTCAAATAGTTTGGCTGAATTTGTTTTCGTTCCCAGCGAAGATATATTTAAACTATTTGCATTATCAGCATGTGATTAGGTTATGAATTTAACCATTACGCTTATTACTAGTTTGATATCAGAAGATAAAAATCTTGAGTTTGGAGGAGTTTATTCATCCCATCTATTATTCATATAGGGTTGTTGTCATTGCCCTTTTAATAGTTGTTTTGGGAGTCATCTTCCATTTTGAAAACTTGGAAATTATCCTCACTCCATCCCCTTTTATCAATCGCATTAGAAATTTCCAGTCCCATTTTGTTGTTATTTTAGAAAACTAGTTATTAGTTATACCTTATACTAGCTTTACACTTGATTTCAGCAAGTGAGAGAGAAGATTGGTATAATGAATAATATTGAATAAAGGGTTGCTTAGTTCAATACAATTATTTTGACAAAATTTAGCAGCCTGTTGTTTTTCAATCAAAATTAAATTTTGTCTGTTGCTGGTGCTGGCCTAAATGACAACTTCAACTTCTTTTGCATGTAAATAGAACTCTAATTTTCACCAAAAGCTCCTAAAAAATTACAAATAAGTTTTGTCCATTCCTTTTTGTTTATATTTCTCATTTAATTACTTTCTTAATTATTGTACAACGACCTTGAGGAAGTAATTTATAGGTCCTGAACTGGAATAGATTTTCCCTTTAGCAGTCTCTTGCATTTTTATCCATGATGAGAGTGATGTCGTCAACTAAAGGATTTATCAATAATGTTATCTTTGTGCTTACATTTTCATTTCATATTTTTACTCTCAATTTCCTTTTTTTGGGATAAATATGTTGATTCTATTCACAATTTGTTTGCTAAATTGGATATAATAAATCAGGCTAGTGGAGATTACAATGCAAAGCTTGGGGTAACTATACTTGGTACCTCTCTTAACTTTGTCTACATCTTGTCTCTTATTTTTATTTTAGGCTCTATCTCTTGTCTATATATTTCTATGCAAAGGTAAAGTTAAATTACCAACTGTCCAATTCTTGTTCCTTGCTTTGACCAGGTGAATCTGTAACCGTTGAGGATGAGGTGGTGGTTTTTAATAGCATTGTTCTGCCACATAAGACCCTAAATGTGGGTGTTCAAGATGAGATTCTTTTATAGAACTTTTATGGCTCCCATTGTTGGTTTTTTATTTTCCTTGTGATTGTATTTCCAGTAACTGGTGTTTAATTTAATATGTAGTTTGAAAACTGATCAAAACAGTGGATTTCATCCACTTTGTCACAAATTTGACTGCTTTCAGAACTATATATTCATTTTTGTATACGCACACATTGATGTTGCTATTTTAATAAAGAAATGAAAATATATCAAGTATCAACTGAGGTATATATTCTATTTTGCAAAAGGGTCATATATGATAGGGATGAGAAAAAATTCGAAATCCAATCCATGCTTATCCAAATCTATATTAGTTTTAAGTCTATTTAAACGGATTTATGTTAAGTCCAAATCCAAATATCTGGAGTCAGCTTGAGCCCAAGTGTTAGTAGGCGCCTAGATCTAGCCGAGTTAACAGAGACTAGGTCGAGTTAAGTTTGTTTGGCCAAGGTCAAGTCACGTCATCCTGGCCAAGATCAAGCTGAGTCAATCCTGAGCCCATGTTGAACCGAGTCAGTTGATGTTCTTGTTAAGCTGAGTCAACCGGACCTAGTTCGAGCTAAGTAGCAAGGACACTCCGTTCTACCAAGTTGGATGATGCACATGTCGAGTCAAGTTTGGTATGACCAGACTTAGGTGGGACTGAGATAGATCAGGTAAGTCTAGCCAAGTCGAGTTGGGTACGTGTTGAGCCGATACCACATCAAACTAAGTTGTTTGATCCTACATCAGATCGAGTCTTGAGTCAACGCGAACAGACGATTAATCAAGTTAGGTTAAACCCAGGTCAAGCCAAGTCTATTTAGGTTGGGGTCGTGTTAAGTTAAGTCCAATCGAATTTAAGTTAAAACAAGTCCAAGTGCAACCGAGATGGAGTGAACTAAGTGAGGACAAGTTGAGTTGTGTCTGGATTGAGTTGAAACTTCAGATCCATATCAAATTAGGGTCATGTCGAGTTCGGTTGAGTCAATCTTACTCAAATTAGAGTCATGTCGAGTTTGGTTGAGTCAATCTCACTCCAAGTTGACTAGTGGCTCCACCTTCAAATAACATGACTTCTTTCTATTTTTTACTTTAATTTAAATTATTACATTTTTATATATGCATCTTTTCTTCCTTTTTCGTTTTTGGATGATTATACTGTACTGCTTATTCTTTTTTAGACGTGATTATGATTCTTGTTCATTTTATTTATGATTTATAATGTACATCAATTCTTGTGTTTTTATTTCAAATTACTTTTATGTGGTTCATTGATAATCTAAGTTTATTATTTAAAATAATGTAATTATATCAACTTATTAAATATAAAATTCATTAACTTAAATTCTGACACTTTGCTCAACAACTTTTCTTTTCTCGGATATTATTTTGAATCTACCATTTTATTTTATTTTTCTCGGATATTATTTTAAATCTACCCATATTTTATAATGTAATCTATCTTCATTTTACTCTACATTTTAATTTATACTTCTAAGAATTAATTTTATATAAAAGACACTCACCAATATTAAGTTAGTACTTAATTTGTAACAAGACACTTTTTAGCAAGATAGATATTTAAACATTTTTAACATTTAATCACATTTAATTTTTAATCCAATAACACTTCATTTTGTAAATTATTACGTCAACACGTTTTTATTCTATCAAATTAATCAAATCCTTCATCAATTTTTTATTTTCATTTTCTTCCTTTAATTTAAATAACTTTAGGGATTTTATTTGTTTTTCTTTCTTGTTTTCACTCTAATAAATTCAACACATTAATGTCAAGAAAATGTCTATTCAATGTTAAAAAAAAAACTTGGAATATTTTAGAGACTCATAACTTAATAAAGTCCAATTTTCAAAATTAACAAATATATAAAATGAAAAAGTAATAAAATTCCAAAGAAATGGGCAGTTTTAAAACTTGATATCAGAAGATGGTTGTGCATTGTCAAAGGAAAATGTAACGAGATGGATGAGGCAAAATTATTGGTGAATCAATTTTATTGTCCATCAAAAAACGTCATTTTTAGAGATAGAAGAAAAAACACATAATTGAAAAAAAAAAAGTATTAGTTACGTGTCTCACAATTCTCAAGAAAAAAAATATTACGTAGAGTTCTAATTTTTACTTTCACTATTCATGTTCAAATATTACACAGATGTTAATTCGGTGTTCCTTAAAAAAGGGAAGAGAAAATGGAGCTCATTCCCCTTTCTTACTTTCTTAATATAGAGAATTCTAAAGTTAGGCGAAGTAAAGACGGTTAGAGAAAACGATATAATAAAATGTCTGATAAATTATAGTCACATAAAAACTCAGTGAAGTAGGCGAGAGTGATAGAGAAGTGTTCTAATACTAAATGCTTGTTACTTTATCTATAGTATCTTTATCTTTTAATAAATTTAATTTAGTTATTTATTTATTAAAATATGACAACAAACAATTAAAATAAATAATTGTTTCATGTACCAAGTTGTTTTCTGCACTTAATAAATTCTTAATATATCAATAATATTCTCATTATTTTTATTTTTAAATTTATTTATTAAATAATTTTTTTTCTCTTTCATATTTAGATTTAGTCTCATATGTATATTTTCTTTAATTTTAAATTAATAAAGTAAAATTTTACTTTTTTTTTTTTTTTTTATAGTTCATCAAATTAACAAATTTTCTCTCATAAAATATTGTGAGAAGAAAGTAGATAAAGAAAATAAATTTTGTTATAACCATAATTTAAATTTAAGATTTTTATCATTTTATTTATTAATACAATATTTTAAGATATATAATACCAGTAAAGTATAATTAATTGAAAAAAGTTTGTATTGTGAAGAGAAAACAATTATGACCTACATTTATAATTTTTTAAAATACTGAAATTATTTTTAATATTTATAAATTATTATTTTCATCTTTTTTTATTTATTATTTATTTATAACAAAAAATCTCTTATAATTTTTTGTTATTTTACTGTCAAATTATTTTTTATATAAAAGCTGAATCTTAAATATATTGTAATTTCTTTTTATAATGTACTGCGAAAAATAATATGATAGAAGATAATGTAATAGAAGAAGAATAGAAAGTAAGTAGGGAGGAACTACTGAAAAAAATTAGAAAATTTTATTTTATTAATTTAAAATTAAAAAGAGTTTCTTTTAAAATAAGAGAAAAAAATCTTTAACTTTTTTTTAATTTGATTCTACTTATTTAGCAAGTGTGTGAGAGAACAAAAATTATTTAATAAATAAATTTAAAAATAAAGATAATAAGAATATTATTAGAAAATTAATAATTTATTAAGTAGAGAAATTAAGGTGTATGGGGAAGCAACACTCATTAAAATATCTAACGTAACTTATACTAGGTTACTTTTGTATTTTCATACCGTGGCAATTAAGTTTTTGCAAATAATTGGCTGCAATAATTTGACCTTTGTGGGAGTGAATTAAAGGAGGTTCTACTTAATAATTGAAATTATAAATTGATATTTTATGGAAGGGTATTCATATTATTATTATTGACTAATAAAACTTTATAACAAATAAAATAAATGTTAAACAGTCTACAAGAATGCTAATTGATCTTAAACAACATGGCACGCAAGAGCAAGGAAATCAACACGCCAACCTGTATAGCTAAAACATGAAAAACATGCATTCTTTAATGGACATTTCTTTTTGAGAAAGCTACAATAAATTTAATTACTTTGAACATGTATTTAATACACGGAGAGCATGGATTCTTCTATGGATTCCATTTTGAGAAAACTACAATAATTTGACTAACTTTAGTCATTTAATACATGGAGAACATGGATTCTTTAAATGACCATTCCATTTTGAGAAAGCTACAATCTTTTACTACCTTCGAACATGTCAATTATAAAGTTTTCGTGGGCTTTTTCTCAGCAACTTCAGAATACCATGATTTCCATGCATCCATGTAGTGAGAGAATAGGTCTCTCAAAGCTGCATCATAAGAAACAAAAACATCAAATAAAAAACTGTCAAAATAAATTTGCTATGACGGTACATTGAAATGAAAAGTAGAAATCAACCAATTGTTGTAACCCAATTCGATAATACTACAAAAAATCAAAGACATTATACTTTTACATCAAAACTTTAACTTATTCTAATTGAATTGTCTCCTGGAACATCTTTAGACTAACTTCAATCACAACATCATGTCAAAATCTCAACCTTAACCGGAACATCTTCAAATTTGATCTTGGTTTGATGAATATGTTAAACTTTACCACGAACAAAGCATGTCACTTAGACTTGGTCAAGTCATAATCAACACACTTGTGATGAAAGGCATAATCAACAAGAACTCAACCATCACATTATCTGGTTCAATCTCAGTTAAGATATTTTTAACTTGATCAAAGTTAAAATATCTTCAAATCAGTCTCCATTGATGTATATTTATTTGTCTCATTTATGACATCTTCGACTCAATTCTTAAAACTAGTTTACGGTTTTGATACCGAAATATAATTTAAAATCAAACCGGTTTTGAAAAAATAATCATATTTGACCTTAAGAGATAATACAGGGTGAATTCTTGTGGAATTATGCTGTCATTTGTTAAGATGCAAGGAATTATGCTATTCCTAATAATTTACCATCAAAACTATGAAGAAAACTAAAGAGATAATAAAAAAACAAGACTGGCAATTATTTATTGATACCTCAGAACAATGCAAACCCTGCATAACAAACCAAATAAATAACCTAGTTGTGCCATCATGTAAATTTAAGAAATTAAAATAAAACTAAATATTTAAAAGATAATATTTTCGTTCCATCCTCCACAGATCTGATTTCACTGGGCACCCTGCTCCATCTATCAATGCCCCTCCAAAATTCACTGTGACTAACTCATCCTGCCCAATCTATCAATACACTCCACAATGATATTCACGTAACCAACTGTGTGCCAAAAATCTCTCCTACCATCTCATCATTCTTCGCAATCTATGTATATTTGAACAAGCTTTGGGTCTCCTATTCTAAAACTTTCATAATTTGTATTCATAAAACAATAAGTTAATGAGAGCACTATTCAGTCATCACACAGCACCTGCCCTGCTCTTCACATTCAGTCCTGACCCTCTAATAAAAAATTATAAACAGGGTTGCCTATAAGGTAAACATGTGCAAACTAAAACAAATATTCAATTTTTCCTTTCTTTTCCACAAAAAGGCTTATAATTAACACAGCAAATAAGTGAACTTGTTAAATATAAATCATTCTAAATTTTCACCACCAAATTGAATTAACATCCACGGGATAGAAACTATTTTAGATTTTTTTTTCTTGTAAACATAGTACATTATAATAATTAGTTTCCATGCATGGTTGAGGTGCAATTACGATTTGTAATTTTGCAACATGCAAGTAGATTTACATGAACATTCAGGGGAACACGAAAACATGATTTCAGAAAAAATTCAATAATGTTGTCCAGTCGTAATCTTTGTTCCGCATTAGCTAATAAATTGCAGCTTTACACTTAGAAAGTCACATTCACAGTTATAATTCAAACAAAACATAATTGAGTCTACCATTTTTTGCAGTAACGTAACAAATGGAGGATAAATTATTTATATCTAGTACAACTGTTCTCATGCAGAAATAAAAAATATATACCAAACAATCTATTAAGCAGGGGAGGAATTACCTAGATACCTTGGTTTTGATACTGAGGACGATGAACCTGTGCGAGGCTGTCCCAGTCATGCACCTGATTCCCGCTATTATTTTCAGAGGTTCCGACTTTGGGCACATAAGCTGGAGCGAAAGGACCAAACTGATAGCCCTTTGAAGTCTGTTTTGCATCTCTTTCTAAGTAGCTTTTCTCCGGCAGTGCTCTGTAACAAACATTTTCTTGTTGATTTTGCATTTTACAGGTCTGGCCATCCAAGAGCAAATCAGTCCTGCTCCTTTTAAAACTTGTGTTTGAGATGTCAGTTCCAAACTTTCTTTTCCCTGGCTCGTTGACACTTGAGTTGTGAGCGCAGTCAACTGATTCACTCCATGCTTTCCCTCTCCAACCCAACCATCTAAATGCTGGTTTTCTTGTATTTGTTGTATGGGTCTGCATCCATAGCATACTCATCTTAAGCTTACCGTAATTCATTTGAATACAGAAAGCAGCAGAGCCAAATTTAAACGGTGAAAATAAACAATAAAACACTCCTTCTCTAAGATTCTAACTGGAAATTTCAAGTGAACGAAGAAGAATATCACCTTCTCGATTAGGTTCATGGAGGATAACACATTTGCAATATCATATAGGCGTCTGACTTTTGCTGAAAGGCCAATATCATACAAGTAAAAACTAAGAAAGTTAAATTCTTCTTCCTTTGCCAATCAATAATAAACAAGTATAAGGGTGTAAATGGAAGAGTTTACATCTTATGACAAACAATTATGTTAGTGTTTGAGGAATAGGTAATCAACTCGAGACACCAATAATGAGTCAACAAGCTATTTTTTTAAAGACTGTGAAATATTACTTTAAATATATCATACAGATAATATATAGTTTTCAATGTAACAATCTAAATTAAAAATAAATAGAACAACTTACGCAGAAAATGATAATTTTCATTTTATTGTATCAAATATGACAAGACCCTCCAGAATCCTTTTATTTGAACTTATTCAGTTTCAAAATCTTTTTCTTCTAAAATCAAAGAAATCATACTTACATACCATATCTTAATTGAATTGTATGTAATGGTCAATAAATTTAGTCTTATCCTATCTATCTATATCCGTTTATAGATTATTTAGATATACATAGATATATAGATATGCACATAAAATACTAGTAACAAATTTTTCTATAGAAATATTTTAACTGGAAAGTCATAAAATAACACTATTAGTTATTTCTGAGTTTATGAAATCCTTAGTTTAGAATAATGGAAACAAAACAACTAAATAACTGTATGGATTATTTGCATTAATTGAGTGGCTAATAAAATACTGAAATAACCAAATAAGATAAGTTTACAAGTCTTCTTTCAATTCCTTTTCATTTAAAAATTTAAACTCACAACTTTTTAATATTTTTCACGAAAATTGGAGAAAAAATATAAATGTGTTAGAAAGTGTATTGATAGCCCTCCTATGTATAAAAATAGTTTATACAATAATACCTGTATTAAAAGCACTTCGTTCTGAGTGCTTAATTAAGCTATTTACCTAGGCATACTAGAGTTTAGTATCACTTACTCCTCATTATTGATGTATTAGCATTTCCAAGCAACAACTTTGCAGCTTCGTCAAGGGAGATCATTTCAATCTGAAAAGAATGTTTTTAGAAAAATGTCAACATATATTAACACGTTATCAATTTCGAATAACCGAGAAACATTCGATAAATAAGCGACACTCACACTAGAGCAGATGAAAAGCTTGACAAAGTTCTGAGTAAGCAATGCCAGAGACTTTTCCCTTCTGTTTTCTGCATTTGTAAATACCACAACCGCCTTTAGGTTTCATATTTCAAAGAAAATAAATACTAATAAGATATTCTCTAAATTGCTTAACCAAACCACACCCGTTTAAAGTGCACACGATTATCCTAAAGATTGAAGCTGTATTAGAAATGGTAAAGCATCCTTGCCATCAACAAATAAAACAGCTAAGCCAAAATAACGTAGTCTATATTTAGTGATGATTTGCGTGTTTATTTGAAAGAATGTTGGCAAAATTAATTTGAATGAAACTATTTTGGTTAAAAAATAATATCAAAGTAATATGATTTATGCTTGGATATTTTTATTCCAAAAACTGGTAATAAAATTCAATGTAATTTTTTTATCAAACACAAAAACTACTTAAATTTGTTTCAACTCAGAATTAATTTTTAAACTCAATTAAATCCTTAATGTGAAGCTAAACATGTAAACATGTACCTAAAATCACATTAACTGATTAACGTGATTCTGTAGATATCAACATGAAACCAAACACGCACGATTCGAGCGAGGAATCCATTTCTGTTCATAAAAATGAGGCAGTGCATTAAAAACTTTTGGCAATTCTTTTTATTTGCAAGAGAAAAACCTTATTAATAATCAACAATAATGTTAAGAAATCTCTTCAGCTCCCTTGTCAGGCGTCACAAATTAATCACCTATTTTCTCTGTTCAATACCTCTTCCATTATTTTTCTTCCAAAAACAAATTTGAGTATTTCTACGCTGACAGTACATATGATTGATCACCGATCAGCATTAGCTCTGGAAAAAGTGGATCGATCTCAGCCATTCTTCTAATTTCAATGTTTAATAATTTTAATATATAAAGGGGGGAAGCTTGCATGAAAACCAGAAAGGTGAGATTACTAAGTGAACAGGATGTACTTCCTTTTTAAACCTTGGAGCATCCACTTCCAGAGAGAACATGCCACAGAATTCTTGTTTTTTTTTCACAATGGCAAATGAAGACTTATAAATTATGACACATTTATTGAACTGAAATGTAAAAACCAATTCAGCCAATGATTTTTAAACCAGCGAAATATTCCGAAGCAAAAGGAAAAAAAATAAAAATACCATTCTTAGAGGATAGGACATGAGCGGCGGAATCAGTAATTTCCTTGTCATTCTGACTTCCACTATTGACATTGGGAGAACTTTCCTCCTCATCCTCATCATCAGACACCTAAACCAACAACAACAATTTGTTCAACACCAAATCAATCATTAACCGACAGAACCACGAAATAAAATTGTAAAAAACGAAATCACTAAACGTAATTATCTCACCTTCGCGCTGTCATTGGAGTCATCAAAAGACCCAGGGTTCTCTTTCAAACCATCTTCCTACAAAAACCTAAAATAAACATCAAATCTGAAACAGCAATAGTCCAACACAGTGATTCAATTTAAGAAGAAGAACCTTGAGTTCTTGCAAAGCCTCGGGAATTGCAGAAAATCCTTTCCAGGTATACTGATTCTTAGCTTTTCTAGCCAGCACCTGAAATACAATAATCAAGAATTAAAAAAAATAAATAAATAAATAAAGCAAGTAGGCGATCGAATACAAACCCCGACGCTCTCTAGGACGTTGACGATGTCGTAGATCCGACGTCGTTCAACTCCTAATCGCGCGGCGGCGTCATCGAGGCCAATTAAGCGAACGCCTTCTCTGTTATATAGGCGCAGAAAACTGCAAGATGAAGAAGCGCGTGAGGAGAAAACGATTAAATCGAATTGGATAAAAGCGATACAGAGATAAGGAGAGAGAAGGACTTGGTGCACAATAAGCCGAGTGATTTCTGCTTCCGGCTATAGGTGTGGTGCGTGGAGGAGGAAGACATGGATGGGGTTAGGGTAGAGAGTGTGGAGAGAGAAGAGGGATGTTGGGACGGCGGGATAATAGTGTTTAAAAAGCGGGAATCCGCAAGGCGGCCCCACATTCATCTTTTCTTCCTTATATATGGATCGGAAATTAGAGGCTATTATATTTAACTAAGTTTTAAATTCAAAACCTCTGTTGCTTTTTGGGTGATTAGGTTTGTGTACAACACAACTGTGTTGCTGTGTCAACAATCATCATGTCTAGCGGTCGAGTGTGAACTATCATCAGATCTTTTTATAAAATAAATATTTTTTTCTATACCAAATTTACTTGTGCCTAAAGAAGTGTTAGGCTGAATACCACTTATGTATAATATTTTTTATTTAATCGGATTTACTGTATATATCATACATAAATTTACATTATAATAATAGTTAAATATTAAAAATCGTTTTTTATCATTCAAATTTTTTTTCAACGTATTTTGAACTATAATATTAATTTTGAAAAAGTATATAATTGTTTTATAATTTTAAAAATAACTATGTAAATAAAATATAATTCTATATTTTACAAAATTAATATATATATATATATATATATATGATAATGAATCATGTTTTTATTTAAATATTGCCTTGCATGTATTTATATTTATATTTATATTTATACTTATTATGGCATATAAATTTGAATTATATATTATTTTTTTAAAATATTATATAATTATATACATAATCTTTTTCTTAATTAATACATACAAATATATATATATATATATATATATATATATATATATCAAAGATTATAATCATTTAAAGCATGATTAATTAATTAAGCATGAAAGTGGTATTGTGCTCTATCAATTTCACTGGTTGCCTTTGGTTTTTCTCCTTCACAATGTGAGCCAATAAGTAGATATAACATCATCTATGTTATTCATTACATATACAAATGTACTTGCAACACTTCTAAACAAGATTGGTTACCATATGTACATCTTTGTGAGCTTTTACTTATAGAACACCTATTGCGCCATACTTTGGCTAGAAGTTTGCTTTCCACATGTACTCTAAACAAAACACAATACTTTCTTCTACTCTATACCTTTCAATGGAAGCTTTTAAATGACATTGATTCTTAACATACCCTTTTAAAATTTTCATACCCCTAACAAGATACAACCATCTTAAGTAGAACGGTCCACATAGCCTAATTTATGAACAAGTAAATGCACCGTGATGTTAAAAAAGGACAAAGGAAAAAAAACATCTCAAATTGACTTAAGATATCAACAATCTCATCTTGAAGCCTAAAGATATCAACAATCTACCTTTAGAGGTTCAATGACTTTATTAAAAATTAAAGAGAAGAATAAACATAAATGAGTTATGATATATATAACATTTTTTGGGAATATTTCACAAATAGTCAAAGGCAATGATTGTTGCATCAATATGTGACAATCATGAAACTTCAAGCCAACTAGTATAAAATCCTACATAGATACTAGGCTCTTAAAATTTGATGAATAACCTTGTGGTACCTTCATATTCTTTAGACATTGGCAGAAACTTATCTTTTCCTGTTTATACATAATGTAACATGTTAATAATAATATAATTTCAATGTCAACCAAAACAAACTAAATATATACACTTAACAAATCAGTCTACAAGTAATTATATTACATACAACCTTTTACATAATTTTTTCCTAAATTTTGACAACATAACAACTCAAATATGATCTTCCAAAAAATAAAAGAAATTTGTTGAAGGTCAAACCGTCTCAAACTCAATACCAATATTTTTAAAAGCATTTATTTATACAACAATCACAATATATACAAATGTAATTCAAACCAAACAAAGAATTAAAAATAATCACCCCATGCAATAATTATTTAAAAAAAAGTCAGAGGAGAAGATGAACCAAGAATGTGAAGAGCAACAAACAGAACCACAATGGCAATGAATTGAGCAATAATGAATGATGGTGATGAACTCAACAACATGGCAATAGAGTAGTAAACCAATCACAACAGTAGAAAAGCAATCACAATAGTACTGGTATAACAAAACTCGTGAACAACATTCAATGTAGTGGCTATGAAGGTCAAAATGCAGCACCACCAGATATGTGAATAAAAATATGCAATGTTACCGAAGATGTGGAAAGAAAGTGCGTGAAATGAGAGAAAATTAGAAAAAGATTGGTATACAAGGAAAGAAAATGAGTTAGACACTTAAAATAAAATGCTTATGACGAAAATTAAATATTAGTCATCATCATACATGGTGGAATACGATGGTGATTCAATTAAGAACCATTGTCGTACTTCACATACGATGATAACTAATATTCAACCATAGTCGTATTTTGAATAATATAATATTTTTTCAATCACCATTATTGTTCAAATTCAAAAATATTTTATCGATCGACAATAATTGTCAAAAAACCCATCGTCATTCTTAATTGTGAATGCATCATTTTGTCGTAATAATTATATGTTTGATTAATTGGTGATAACTTTCATCTAAAAAAATATCAAGTTACACGAATATTATTAAATTAAATATGCTTGACAAATAAATTTAAAAAAAAATTGTAGGGTTCTATATGATTATAAAAATATCTAATAAATTTTGTTTAAAAACTTAATAAAACAGTTAACCTTTTGAATAAGGAATTATATGTTTGAAGAAGAATAGTTAGCATGTATATTATTTAAAAACTTATTATTATAATTGTAGTTATTATTATAATAATAATTATTGTATTCTATCATAGTATTTTATTAATTCATGTTTAAGATTATCATTTCTATTATTCTTTAGTTACCACCATACTTGTAACTATTAACACTCGTTGTAATTAGGTAAAGAAAGATATAAATTGTAATATATTATTTCACTGTTTAATATTTACTAAAAGAAAATTTGAGCAAATAATAATATTTATATTAGTATATATTTCTATATAAATATATCACTACCATAATATAATATTAATAATTTTATAAATATTAGATGAGTGTACTTATATATATATATATATATATATATATATATAACTTAATTGAAAAATACTCAATATAAATATAAATTCTAATAACCAAGTTCAAATAATCATCAAGATCATCATAATCAAACAAATACAACAGTCCCAATTCCTATTTGTTTATAAACTTATAATATTATTAATATAATACACATTTATATAGAATTATATTAATAATTAATAATAATAAAATAATAATTTATTATTTTATATATTCATGTAAAAGTATTTATGAATATTATTAGTATTAATTCACTAATAAATATAAATTGGCCCCAATTCATAAAGATATGTTAATATATATATATATATATATATATATATATAATGTATATACTCATTTATAATTATTAAATTATTAATTAATTTATTAATATACTAATAGTGTTATTAATATTATTATTTTTATTAATAATATTATTGTCAGGTCAATAGACATGTTAATTAAAAGCATAAAGCTTCATTTATACAACAATTAAAAAAAATCTTAATAAAAACAATAGCACTTATAAAATGTATCAATAAAATTATATGCTATCCATAATTTAATAAATATAAATGAGTAGGTTACTTAAACATAAAAATATTGGCTATGATTAAATTTATTAGAAAATAGTTTTAAAAAATTAATGTAAATCTTAATTTTAGTGACTAAAATATATAAATATCAACCTCAATCACCTCAACTTCACGAGGACTACAAGTCTTAATTCATATTTAGTAATAAATTATTAATTTATGATATACTTATATAGAATTATATTAGTAATTATTATTGGTAGTAAAATAATAATAACTTATTTTATTAATATATTCGTGTAGAAGTATATATTAATATTATTAAAATAGTACTGGTATTAATTCGTTAATAAATATAAATTGACACCAATGTGCGCGTGTATATATATATATATATATATATATATATATATATATATATATATATATATATATATATATATATATAAATATATATTTAAAAAAAATTTTTATTATTTATATAAAATTTATCTATTTATTATTTATAAAAAAAATTAAA
>Ga0099825_1000958_pt1 | contig 34681 bp, 17 predicted proteins | sample SiratroredBW_FD_76838 | JGI IMG/M metagenome (GOLD analysis project Ga0099825, IMG submission 76838) | Root nodule microbial communities of legume samples collected from California, USA - Siratro red BW | ecosystem: Host-associated > Plants > Roots > Nodule | place: USA: California | collected...
AATTTGGGTTTTAAAATTATTTAAAATGGGTAAAATGGTCATTTCGGATGGGCTATGGAGGTGCACGAAGATGATATGGAGGTGCAGGAAGAAGCAGTCGATATTATGAATTATGAAGTTGCGTCGGGCTCAATTCCTTATAAGGTCCTCATGGGTTTGAGTGGTGTTGAACACCACTTCTTGGACCGGGCATGAGGTAGAGTACTGCAATGAGTTTTTTTTTTCTTTTTTCTTAATGCTAATAATATTTTCATTGTATTACAACATGTATGAGTAAGAACCTGTGGTGTGTTGAGAACTGTTGTGAAATAACATTATGGACTTATTATTTTTTAAAGGAAGAAAATACCAACTAAGAATAATATATGATGTGCATTGTTTGAGGATTTGTTGAGAATGAGATATCCTGACTTTACTGGTACCTTATAATCACATAGATGAAGGGTACCGGGTGGTGAGAGTTGAAGGTGATCCATTTAATTGAAACTACAGTTTGAAAGAGCTAGTCATGACAAATATATGGATGCATCTTGTCAGATGATGTTATAATTGGTTGAAGACTGTGTGGATTCATAGTTAGAAGGATAATTTGATAGGTGCTAATATCTATGTCTAATTCAATGAACCGGAAATAGAGTCAACCTTTTTATGAAATGTTGAAATGTGACTTTAATCTTTTTTGTTATAAATATTGAAATGTTTTATTTTAAGCATGTTCTAAATAATTAACTTACCTTCTTGTTTGGTTGCTTGTGTTTTTATTTATTTTCTTATATGTGATGATAGTGTATTATACAGGAGTAGATGATATTACTATAATATAAGATATACTTCAAATTGCTTGATGAAGTTACATCAGGATAGGATAGTTATTTAATGTTTATTTAGTTTACATTTTAAGAATTTTAAGAATATGTAAATTTTTAAGTCCCTATAAAATATGATTATATTTTAAATGAGTGTACTAAATATTTTAATATTTAAATTTTATTCTTAGATAATGAATTTTATAGAGTGTTCCAATTAATTGTATTAATATATTGAAAGCAAGATTTGTGTTGAGAATTGAGATTAAAAAATATACCAGATGAAATGTTTTATGGTCATATAAGTTCTTACATATTTCACATCAATATTATCATTACTTGCTTACAATTTCTCTTCTTAATAATAGTAAAAAGTTAATATATTATTGAAATGTATATTTTTAATTTTTTTTAAAAGATGTGCAGATTGATTGATAATTAATTTAAAGATCAGTGTAGTTAGATGAATAAACAAAATTATAATTAGTCTGATAACCGTAAGAGGAAAGATGGGAAGGAGGAAAGAAAAATATAAAAACTGAACATTTTTGTACAAAAAAAATTAGTGCCACTGTAGCCTTGCATCTAACTATATTGGAGGCCATCCGGAATATCACGTAATAATCTATTCATTAACAACTCTTTATGTATTTCCTAGAAAATTATTAGTTAGTCCTGCTGCACCAAGGCAACAGCTATTTGTTTTTTTGCTGTTTTTAATAGTTTGATACATTCATAAGCTAGTCATTTTATAAAATAAAACTCTCTCTCCAACCATTAATTTTTTATAGTTAATAAACTGACAAACTGAAATTTTATAGTGATTACTCCCAAAGCCTCCTTTGGGCGGCCAACACTGTAATCGATCCAATAAAAACAATATCATATGTATAAATATATTATTTCTTGGAAAAATATATAAATAAAAAGACAGTTTTTTTTATTTCTCCATTCTGCTTACATTGTTGATTTAAAATCTTACATGTTTAGCAAATGATGATTAAAATAAAGCATGATTAATTAAAGATAGAATGGCCCGGGAATGATTTGATTTGAAATATGGGAGATGAAAAAAATAGGAAGAGCGTGCGTGTGTTGTTATTAGGGATATGTGTGATTACAGGTCTCCGCCTCACAACCGCTGTTTTGCACGGTCTTACATGTAATGCTCTTGTTAATCATCACATTACTTGCCTCCTTGGATTTGGTGGGACTCACCTATTCTACTTTTCAATTTCCCAACTCCTACCACTACTACAATACTACTGTCATGCCCAATTCAAACAAAAAAACACACTCCTCCATAACAGAGACACCTGATTTCAAAATCAAATCGTATCTAACGCCTAATCCGACAAATTTCCTAAAACCAATCAATTTCATAATAATAATGATATGATGCCACGTGAGTTTTGTGGAACATGTTGCATGCATGCAATGCAAGTGTTCAAGAACACCTATTGCCTGGAGCCACAGTCTTGGTGGTGAAATTTTATTAGAATATTAGTATATGGCAGTGAATAGATACAACAGTGTATAAAACAAATAGCACAATTATTAGTAAAATAAACTTTGGGAACGAATAAAATTCCACTCTTCCTCAAAAGCAACAAGATACAACTGGAATGTCTGTCTTTCTCTCATCTGGGGGTTTGGGATATTTTTATTTTATTTGATATTTTTTTTTCTTTTGAGCTTAAATTTGTTCCTTGGAGACCTTTTGGCATGTTGAATTGGGATCGGATTGGTCCAGTGATTTTGTTGGTGACGGGATCTTCTTTGGCAGAGATTGGTATAAGGTTTCAAAGTAGCAACATTGAAGAAGTGGAATGGGAATAAGAGAATGAGGAAAAGAAGGAACAAAATCTAAAGTGGGAGGAAAAGCAGGAACATATAGAAAAAGGGAACCGTATGTAGGAGAAACCCCGCTACCTAAGAAAGTGAACTTGTTGTCAGTATCATATAACATCTGAGACCACACTCTGTAACATCTAATTGTCTCCTCTATGGAGGTCTAACCTTCTGGTCAACTGGTCAAAGCTGGTCTTAAACCACTGTGTTTATGGTATGCTCCTTAAAAGAACATTTCTTTATCTTTCTGTTTTTAAATTTACTATTATATTCTCATTTGTCGTTCATGTTTGGAAGTAATTGTGTAAAAAGTTCACCAACATCAACACACAATTTTTTTGTTTTCTTATTTAATCGTTAACTACTTTATGTCAAGTGGGTATTTGTTGATTAATTGATCCCTTGCGTGCTATTCAAATTTTCATTTTTCAAACTGTATTATTCAGTGTTTGTGTTCTATCTGTTACAAGAGAAAATTTTTATCCTAATAATGCAGTTCACAGGGTGGGTTAATTTTACAATAAAATGAAAACTAATGAAATCATTTCTACATAAAACATAAGTATTCACACTTTTCTTTTCGTTATATTTCTCAAATGACTTTGATATATTTTCATAATTTTTACTCAAAGCCTCTTTTCTAAGTAAATTCCTACTCATCTTATAAAATGAATTCACTCCAACATCTCTTCCTTTTACAAATCCGCCAATATCTTACAATTTCACAGAGAACAACAAACTTTTAATTCATGATTTCAATAGGATCCTAGATATAATTAAAAAATAATTTAGTCCTTTTTTTCTGTCAATTTTGTTGTTGGGAACATCATGCACATGAATAGCAACAATACGAGAATTAGTGGCAAATAGTTTCGTAGTTTAAGTAACACTTTTTTGAACTTTTTTGAAGGTAACTCAGAAAAAAGAAAAAGAAGATGTTCAAAAAATGGTAACTGAATTATTTGAAACAGTGACTCACCGACGTGGTGACTGTTATGTGTCTAAGGTTGAAGTGGTGGCTATCCATGGCAAGGTAGCGTTGGATCCTATATATGTTTTACGACCTTTTTCGTTATGCCCTTTTTTTTATTGGAGGTTCGCGTTGGAATTTTCAGTTGTGTACGTAAACATGGAATCCTGGTTTGAACCACTTTTGCAGATGATCACGAGACTAAAGACTATATTCAATGTGTCTTGTGTTGTTGCTGCGTTTAGTCTTTGGAGCACCCTATTCCAATCATTTCAAATTAGGACAATAATATTTATATTATTATTTTCTGTGTCTTTTTGTATTTTATTTTGGGTTTCACATGATTTGAAACTTGGATTGGAGAGTTGATACTCCCCTGGGGAATATATTCTATTGACAGATCTGAGTTCTTAAAATTTATCTAATCCTAGTTTTTGCTCGCAGTTTACAAAGCAAATGGTGAGCATCTTTTGGAAAGCGGTGGTCGTCCCGTTTGTGGAACTGTGCTTCATCAATCTCTAGACGATCTGATTCTCACTCTCAGTGAATGTTTTTGAATCTTTTTCATCGAATGGGATCGATATGTTCCAGAGGAGTTTGTTTGTTTGGGCTTGGCTTTGCTTTGCTTGGGTATGATGAGGTGGGGCACCTCTCTGTTTTTCTTTTTAAAACAAACTCTAGTTTTGGATTTTCTTTTATTTTTTCTCTCTCCCTTTTTTTTTCTTTTCTTTTCTTTTTGCAATGCCTTCTTCTATTATCAAACCAGCTTTGACCCAAAGAAACAAAAACACAGTGTGGTTAATTGCCAAGGCTGGTTTGATGATTGCCAAGTGTGTATTGTATTCCATTTCAACACCTTTCTCTCTCTCCCTTTCTTGCAGTGACAAAAAAAATCAATCAAAAACCCTGGTATCTTCTCTTCGGCCACTACACCTCTACTGTAGTCGCATAAGCCACTGCTATCAAAAAGCAATGTGCTGATGAGGTTCGGATTCGGGGCATGAGGTTACTATCATGACGAGCTTGGCTTTTGTTTTGGATTCACGTGATTCTCACGGTACGGCAGCCAAAACTGCTTCTTGTTGCTGCAGATTTGATGGATTGGACGCCCTATAACAACTAACGGAGTCTGGGTCTTTGAAGGAGATGACTGCTCGGTCATTGTTCTGTTCAAAATATATCCATCCACAATTTTCACATACCCACCCTTTTCTCAATGTGCGTCACTCTCCAAAATATCAAAATTCTTAATCAAAACTCAATATAAGTTACCCCACTTATATCATCAACTTTTCTACAGTCACATATTCAGTAACTTTAAGTATACCAATAAATAATTGGCCTCATACTGAACACCATCTTCGTAAACAGAGTCCCACATCAAATGTTCAGATTCTAGCCAATGATATGAAAAAAATTGTTTTTTAATAATTCTAATTATGTATGGAGATGGCTTAGCCATTAAGCAGCGTGGTAAGAAGGGGGTTAGTAATAGTAATTTTGGGATTAGAGCGTGGTTGGGGAGGGGAGGGAAAGGAGCGTGAGAATAATGGGGTTGGAAAGTATTCCATTTTCCTTGGGAGGGTGGCAGTGGCAGAGGCAGAGAGAGGCAGAGATACGGATATTGGGTTTGGACACTAAAACCTCGTGATCGGAAAAGGCAGATCCATGGAAGACTGTTCCCGCTTGTCACGTGGGCTCTTTTGACTACCCATTACCCAATGACCAAAACTAAACAACACTCCCACCCACCGTCTCTCTCCGTCCATTCCACCTCACTGCTATTCTACCTATGCTATGCTATAAATCCAAACTACTCCACCCCAATTATTGCATCACCTCACAAACACTGCCACACTTACAAACTCCTTCTCCCTCTCTCTTCATCTCATCATTCACTCTCTCTCTCTCTCTCTCTCCTGTTACACATCAGTTGGGCCCCTCTTACTCTCCTCATCTCTTTATAATTAACAATTATTATATCCTTTAACTCCTCTCTCATCAAACTCAAACCCCAACTTTACATATCATGTATCCCTCCATTTCCTATATTAAGGACAACGTGGACTGCACCTGCTGACTGGTATTTAGATATCTTATAAGCTCACAAACCTACCAGACAACACAACACTTGCTTCTCATTTCTCCCCCTCACTCCCTACCATTCACCTCTTTCTTCCAACTCCTCCCCGTTACATTTCAAACCTCCTCTTATAGCATTTTCCATCTTTCTTTCTCCCTATTAATTCCCTCAAGTCCTTTCCCTTTCCAATTCCAGCGGCCCTTCATCAATATCGATAGCATAAAACCAAAACACCAAGGATGCATCGCTGTTGCAGTGGCTCCCAGGGGCACGTCATGGGACCCTGTACATGTGGCATGTTCCACAGCCAAACCACCTCCTTCTCCATGCTCTTCTCAGTGCCCAACCACAAGCCACCCTACCAAGATTCCGACATTTATGATTATTCCTTCACCCCCTCATCCTCTTCCTCGTCCTCTTCCGTTGACTGCACCCTCTCCCTCGGAACCCCATCCACCCGTTTCTCCGAAGACGAGGAAAAACGTACCCGCCACGAACGTCGCTCCGTTTCTAACTTCTGCTGGGACTTACTACAATCCAAACACAACCCTCAATCCCAAACCAAATCCTCCCGAACCTCCAATACCACCTCAAACGCCGACCCTCTCCTCGCTCGCCGCTGCGCCAATTGTGACACCACCTCAACTCCCCTTTGGAGAAATGGCCCCCGAGGCCCCAAGGTAAATATCCATTCTTATCATCCCTCCAAACTTAAACTCTACATGTTTTATTCATATGAAGATTCAATTCATTAAACATAAAAAAAAAGGTTTTTTGCATATCTTTTCTCCTGTGGAATATATAGTTTAATCAATATATTCATTTTTTTTTTCTCCAAAATTGAAGAGTGTTTTTGTGACTTTGTGTGTGAATTGCAGTCGCTGTGCAATGCATGTGGGATTAGATTCAAGAAGGAGGAGAGAAGGGCGAGTGCTGCGGCGGCACCGCCGCCGCCGGCTTCTGGCGGCTTGATGGAATCGGCGCAGGTGTACAACAACTCGTGGTACACGCACCCGCAGAGTCAGAAGATGCAGTGTTTCTCGCCGGGGATGGGGAGCGAGTTCCGTTTCGCGGATGACGGGGATCGAGACGCCGATAACGGTATTCCGTTTCTCTCGTGGAGACTCAACGTCACAGACAGAACGAGCCTCGTCCACGACTTCACAAGATGAACGTTGAAAAGAAAAAAATAAACAGCATATTATAATGATAATAATATAATAATGATAATGACACAGGATATTACAAAAGGAGGTAGCTAGCTAGCGTGGTTACCTGGACTACGGTCAAGACCAACCAAGCACACAAGCAGTTATACGTCAACGTTTTACGATGATGTTTTTGATTGCGATGGTTATGATGGTCTCGAATCGTGGATATTATGTTTCTTTTCACCTTTTCTGTTTTGTTTGCTTCCTTTTCTCGCCCTTGCATAAAATGGTGTGAGAATGGGATAATTCTATATTCTTAGCTTGCTTTTTCTTTGGATTTATTTCTTTAACTTTCTCTTTCAGTTACATATAAACCTACTTTTTTGTTGTCTCACTTCCCCTCTTAGTTTATATATATAGTTGTTGTTGACCATCACATATATGGACCGTTTTTGAATCAATTAATTGGAAACAAGTTATATTATAACTCCAACTTTTGCAGGTGCATGTCATGACTCGTGACCATTACCTCCTTTGAACAAACTGTTTGTTTATGCTTAAGCAGAATCTGAAATTTTAAAGTTGTTGTTTTCGATTTTCTGATTTTTACACAGACATTCATACCCCAACCTACATAGATACAGTGATGTGCGAAAGCGAGTGGGACATGGGTGCATTTAATTCGTTTGAACCAAATCCCACAGTCCAATGTGTCAACGTTGGATCACGGTTCTCTCTGAACCGGACACTGCGGTTCATCACAGCAAAACTGAATGTCTTTTAAGAATAAATCTATGATTTTTTAACTAAAAATCATTATTACCATCTCATTAGGTTTTTAAACATATTCAACATTTTTTTAATAAAAATATTACTTATTAACTTTTTAAGACATGGCAGACACTCGTTTAATTGCTACACAGTAGGTTGTTTCCTTTTTCTTTTTTAATGTTGCCCGACAAGAGCATTCTACAAATCACATTTAGAATATATTATGAATCATTGGTGAAGGATATAAATATTTTTTTAATGACAGGTTAATCAATATTTTAAAAATACTAATCGTAAATTAAAGTGTAAATTTGTATTAAAATATATTAATGTCCTTTGGTGTAGTTTTTAATACATTAAATATATATTTTTTAACCAGTATCGCACTTATTGGAAAATGAACTCAAATATGATTTGGTAAAAGAAAACCAGTATCGCACTTGTTAGCTCTTATAACCTTTTTGTTTTCCCTTACTTAATAAAGTAGTGTTTCTTTTGCGTAGCAGTGGTCAGTGTATGCAGTGAGATAATCTCTATCTTCTTGGAATACCGCATTGAATCTAATCATCCAATGAAGTTATCTTGCAGTAGCTGGAACTGTGAGCTTTTCACCATAGAACCTAACATGATTGCTGCTACGTCTTTTTAGTGAGAGTTTCATGTAAGTATTAAAATCACCAATGTTAACAGACTGGCAAATCAAACCTTAAACCTTAAATTTGTCTTACAGTTATATGTCTGTGTGTGTCTATATATGTTTAGACTTTTATTTTTCATTAAATTATGCCTTTTTCTTGTTTTAATTTGATTAGGACTTGTATACTTCTTTTTTCCGTCATTTCTTATTGATACACGCTTACAAGTTCTTTATTATTTATTAAGAATGTGTTAGCCGACCAGGTTGTAGATATATAAATTTACTTTGTCAACATGTCAGACTATTATTAACGAGTAGCTGCAGATGGAATGATTTTTCATACCAACAAAATTAGTTGAGTTAGGTCTGAAATTTTGCAGAGAAAATGGACTTCAAATTTTCAAGAGTTATCCATATATACAGAAAGTACAATCATCATTTTTTTTTAAATTATAGCTTCACGCACCTTTTATCCATTTAACATTCACTTTATTTAATAAAATATTATATAATAATAAAATAATAATTTATTTTAATAAATAGTTATGTTTATTGTATATAGTGTCAAAATATCTCTATTCTATTTATTTTTGTATTACTATGAATTTGGATTGTAGAATCATTGTATAGATAAATGAAAATAGTTTAGTTATATTCACAGTCATGACTATAAAATTTATAAATCATTTTGAGTTTAATCTTGGTGACTATCATAATTAATTTTTATTTGTTTGTGATTTTTTTTTTCTAAAACGTAAACTATTTATTTCTAATTTAATCTATTTCAATTTCAGTGCTAATAGTTTCCCAGATAAAATCAAAAGGATTAACAAATATAAGAAGAAAAAGTGAGTTTGTTTAATGAAAGTTTTTCAGTAAAAATAATGTTATAAACAAACACTATATTTTTTGTTTAATTTATTTTAGGTGTTACAACATTATTAAACATTACGTCTTATTGCATACTAGAAAAAAATGAAAATTAAGAATATGATCATCGCTAGAAGTTTGGATACAAACAATCCTTAGGGTACAATTATGATTATTCTTATTAATATGATTGTTAATTTGGATTGCAGAAACTCGAAGTGTATAGATAGTTTTTACTTCAGATGTAAATCAATTTAGTTATATTGACAATGGTGCACGTGACATTGTAATTGAGAAACTGTTATCTGGGTTAGAATTTGGTAAGCTATCTTGGTCAATTTATAAAGGGCTGGTTTCAAAACAAATTAATTTTTGAAACTAACAATAAATAAATACTTCCTATGGTATAAAAAAATGAGATATACACATATTTATGGATTTTCAAACATTTTATTGCATCTTGTTTAACTAATTTCTTTTAGGTTTGTAAGGGTTGTTTGTGTTTTTTCATGATTACATGTCAATCATTTTTGTATAATGAAGGAGTTTAGAGTCCAAACATTCTAGACTTACTAAAGGTAAATTATAAACATATTTCAAGCTATAAACTTCCATTCCTGATAGGCTATATTTGTGTATGTATTAACCGATTATTTTGTATTGTTGAAAACCTAAAAGATATGAAGGTTGTTTGTAAAGCCATTAACACAATAGAATAGAACTATTAAATGTTTCAATGACACTTTTTTTTCAACATTTATATTAAAAATATGGTTTCTTTACATTTAAATTAAGTTTATCAAAACATATGAACATTATAAACAATATGAATCACTGTGGTAGCTCTTTAGTTTCATTAGTTTGTTGGATATTTTGTTACTTGTTAATAATTTAGTTATTTGGAACTAATACATTTATTTTGATTTATATTTACGATAGTAAGCTGGTACATTATTTTTTTTAACAGAGTGAACTAATTGTTAGATATAATTTTTGGGTCATCTTCATAAGGTTTTAAATATAAGAGAAAAAATTGATATTAATTAAGATTGTCATTTTCAAACTGATTTAAAACTGTGCACGGGTTTTAGAAGGTGGTTGTCTTATTAGGTTTTAATTGTGTAACTTCTCGTAATTTTCTTACCTTGCATAAAGAGTGTTACCTAGTTTGACTCATTGTCCCTGGTTAAAAATTGAATTAGTGAATAACTGTTTAAACTCTACATGGACATAGCAAGTCTAATTAGATTAGATATATTTAAAAATAGGGACTTCCACCATTCCTAAATGGGAAATAAACAAATGCTAATCCACAAAAATAATTAACCTTAAATGATATTACATATACTCAGATCTTATGCACTACTAAATGTTTTCACTTAAAAAAGCAAATATTAAACTATCATATAGTAAATGTTTTTTTTAATATACTTTCAATTCTCATTTTCTTAACCATTAACATTTGTACTATCACCTTATTTTTTAAAGATGACAAATGATTCTCTTCCACAAATGCATCCTCAAACCTATTTTTACAATTTTATTCACATTATTACATAATGAGATGAGATCATGGCAAACATGTTTTATCAACCCGTATTAGATATTATTAATAAATTAATATTTTTCAAATATTAAGGCAATTATCAAACATATTAATTCCAATCCTGTACATCATTCTCTATGTCCAAGGTTTGTTGAAAAGGTAATAATTGAAATTACTACTGCAAACAACCCGTCATCGCCTAGTCGTCCTCGCTGCTTCCGAAACTCTAGATCCATGTCCGACAGCAGCAACAACTGGGTGGCAAGTGCCACCCCATCCTGCTTAGAAGGTCAATTAGCACATAAATTTTATAAATTCAAAATTCACTAATATGCAAAACGTACATCAGATCATCAGATAAACAATTTCAATTTAGGCGTTTGGCTAATTCTGAATGATAATAATTTTTCTTTATTTTTTTTTTACTCCATTTCTATTTCTTTTTTATGTTCTGTAAGGGAAAGACCAATAAAAGGCGGAGTGCGGTTCATATACACAGTCTTCTTTTGTCCTTTGGAATTATATTTCTAGAAATATTGTTTGTGGTTCATATGCACGGAATTATATTTCTAGGAATGGTTAAGGATCATGCATTTTGAAAATGTTATAAACGTAGTTGGTCAGCCCAAATATTATTTCTTGATGAACTAACTTTAAAAACTATTATTTTTTAGGTGATTGTAACATATGAGAGGATGATAGTATCATTAACATCCGATACCGATAGAAATTTAGCAATGCTGTTGAATTGTAAGCTATTGTGTACATTCAATATAGATGTTTTAATTGATATAGTTAGTAAAAGATTGATTATTATATAGAAAAAAGAAACTATTTTTTGTTATGATAATATGTTTTTTTAGACTGTGATCAACATATTCATGAATTAATAAGAAAGGATCATTGTCTCTTTAACATTTTATTCACACTTTATCATTGTCAATTTTAATTTTTGTGAGATTTATCTGATGCAACTCATGATGAGGCAAGTCATTATGAGTTTGGGTTCGTTTTTAGCAGACACAAAAATTGATTTATCAACGGAATAAATGCAAGAAAATAGCAGATGAACCATTCACACTTTTATTGCATCAATCACAAAAACTGAAGTTCTTCAAAATACTAAAAATGTATGTTTGTCGTAAAGGCAATTATTTCAGATATGGAGCAAATGAAAGAAAAATAATTGCATAGTTAATTAGTTGATCTACTATAAATTGCATACCTGTAAAAATATTGCAGAAAACAACACTTTTAGTTACATCATTTGACAGAAATCAATAATGTAAATAGGGAAAGGGAAAATCAAAAACCTGTAGGTACATTAATTTGTGCTGCTCTGCTTTACTTTCAGGAAAAGCTAGAAGTTAATGTTCAACAAATAACTACTCCTCAACAAATGTATTGTATTACCCTTTATTCTGTTTTCAGCAACACATGAAAAAATTTTCCAAAATTTAATAACTCCCACATATAAAATTTTTTCTAATGGGTCAATAATTTTAGTGAACTGTATAATGTAATCTACCTTAACCTCTTCTAATGCCTATACCTTAATGTCTCGCGACAAACCATCTTTAACACTCAGAACAAAGGACACCAAAAATCATAATGTTAGAGTTTACTTTAAACTCAATTCCTTTCTGCCATTAAAGCCTCCCATGGACAAAATCTCTAAAGATTTCAGATCACTAATTTATTCGTCTTTCTCTACAGATTTCGAAACTTGCCCCTTTATAATAAAAAGAAATGCAGAGTTTAGTTGGGAGTGGTTTGATTTGGCATGAGTATTGACCCCAACTACTCACTGTTTTTTTCTGAATTTATTAAAAATATCTTCACCTTATTTATGATAAATTTGCCATCTATAAGAATAATTTACTTTTTGGTAAAAAGGCTCCTACTTTATACATGTATTAAGCATGATATAATCGTAGATATAATAATAATCAATTATATCAATTATATAATATAATAATAAAATAATATTAAAAATATTAAATATTAGATAAATTTATGTAGTAAAAATATTTATAATATTATTAATAAAATTAAATAATAATAATAATAAAAATAAAATTATAATATAATAAAAATCAATATAGTTATTTATAATAAAAAATAAATTATATAATAACAATATTATTAATTTAAAAAATAAATATAAAATTAATAATATTTAAGTTTAATATAAAAAATATTTTTAATTAATTTTTAATAATTATAAATATTTAAATATTATTTATTTTCAATTATCAATCACATTTAATATATTAATAAAATTTCATCTTTAATTATTTTTAATACCAAAGACAAATATGTAATACCACCATTTATCAATTAAAAAACTAAAATAAAAATCAAATCACTTATTAAATTTTAACACCATTTACAAATTTAAAAAAATATAAATCAAATCTATCAAATCAATTATCAACCTTAAAAACCTTTTTTTCGTATTTTTTATTTTATATTATCTTTCATTTAATTTAAATAATAAATTCTTTTAAGAATCATTTTCAATTTGATATATTATTTCAATGTGAAGAAATAGTAATGTTAGTGTACGATTTAATTTAATATTATATCATGATGTTAGGAAGGTTAATATTTTTCATCTATTTCTTTTCTATTTCTTTTTATATATGTGATGTGTTATTATCGTGTAACTAAAATAAAATGAATAAATAGACATTTACAAAGTTATTTATTTATTAATAAATAATGGTTGAAATTAATTCTGATTAAATAATTAAAATAAATATGAAGTTAAAATTTAAAATAAAATGGTTGACAACATTATTGTTTAAATTAAAGTAAAAAATAATGTTATTGTTTAAATTAAAATAAAAAATAATGTTAGTATGAGATTTATATATTAAATTAAATTAATTGTAAGTTTGATCTTGAAAAGAAAAATTAAATTAAATTAATATTTAGTAATAAAATATATTTAGTAAAATTAAGTGTAAATTAGATATTTGAGTTTAGTTACAAAATAAAAATAATTTAAAATAAAATTAAGATTTAACAATAAAATCATAATAAAAATTTTGAAAATATTATATAATTTTTTAAATAATTTTATTGTTAGTTTTTAAATTATATCTATTAGTAACTAAATATATTTTTATATTAGAAACTAAATTCATAAAAAATAACTTAATAAGCATATGAGAAAAACAACAGAAAAAGAATGAGTAAAAAATATTAACCACCTTATAAATCATGTAATATTCTTATAATTTTAATTAATTTACTAATAATATCTTATTTAGTATACACAATTTACTCATATAAAAAATAAATAAAAAATATACTATAAAATTCTAGATAAAAATTACACGAATTTAAAAAATTTGCCTATTAAGTCGTTTTAATTTAAAAGTTTACTCAGCGCCATCATTCTGACATAAACCCAAATAAGCGCAAAGTTTATCTTGGGGGTGGTTGTTTTGGGATGAATATTGATTACTCACTGTTTTTTTCTGGATTTCTGAAAGATATCTTCAACATGATAAATTTGCATTTATAAGAATAATTTACTTTTTGGTAAAAAGAATGAGCTCCTACTTTATACATGTATTAAACATGATATAATAATAATAGTATTTAAGTTTAATACAAAAATTGTTGTTAATTAAATTTTTTATAATTATAAATTTTTAAATATTATTTATTTTCAATTATCAATCACATTTAATATATTAATCAAATTTCATCTTTAATTTTTTTAATACCAAAGACAAATATGTAATACCACCATTTTATCAATTAAAAAATAAAAATAAAAATTAAATCTATCAAATCTTTAAAAACTTTTCTTGTTTTGGTATTTCTTTATTTTATATTATCTATTCTTTAATTTAAATAATAATTTTTTTGGCTCATTTTTAACTCAAATCAAATCTTTTTTCCCTCTATCAAATTTATCTTTAAAATAGAAAGAAAGCACGGGTCATTGGGCCAAGTTTTCCTAATTTAAAAGTTTACCAGCCCCATCATTCTGACATAAACCCTAAACCCAAACACAAGCCATTAGTCATTCTGCTGCTTCTTCACATCACTCACAAGGCATGCAGACCGAAGCTATGGCTATGCAATCAACAGAGTTAAAGACATTAGAGCTATTGAAAGAGGTCAACTTAGATAACACTCTTCTGTTTACTAAACTCGTTGACGATACCGTTTCTGACATCAAGACTTCTATTGAAAAAATCCCGAACGATCTCAGGGTCAGTATTCTATTCGTCTTTCTCTGTTTTAATTTTCGGCGCATTCAACACTGCTATTTCTGAATGCGCGTGAATTGGCAGGTAACTGCAGATTTAGCGTCGCGCTTTGTTGCGGATATCGGCGCCGATAAAGTCGAGTTTAAGTTTAAGAGGCCAGAGTATATTAAGACCGGTGGAAGTTATTCCATACAGAGTATTGCGAGGCCTGAAGTTAATGTTGATCTTATTATCAGGTTACCGAAGGTACAATTATTGAAAAAAAACAGTGATAAGCAAATTTACATATTAATTAATTGATGTTTGATTTAATTTATCAATGTCAGGTGTATGTTTTGACCTTTGTAACTGTTTTAATTTGTTTTCGGTATTTTGTTAGGAATCCTTCAATGAGAAGGATTATTTAAACTACAGATATCATGCCAAGAGGTGTCTGTATTTGTGCGTGATAAAGAAGTATTTGGAGAGGTCTTTATATATTGACAGGGTTGAATGGTCCACTATGCAGAATGAAGCCAGAAAACCCTTGCTAATTGTCTATCCAGGTTTGCGTTCCGTATCCGCGTCACTGTTTGATGTAATGCCTCTGAAATAATGTTGGTTATTCTAACAATGAAAATAATTGCAGCCGCGAAGCCTGTTGAAGTTCCTGGCCTTTTTGTAAGAATTATTCCGTCCGCGAAGGCTATATTTAGCGTAGCCAAGTTGAACCTGAAGCGCAACAACATTCATAACTTGAGTAACGGTCTGTTTTTATAATACCTTTATTCTATTTCTGCGAGATTCTTGTTTCTTTTTTTATCAGAGTTTTAATGTTTGATTGTTGATATCTTGAAGGGATTGATCTTAAGACTACACCGAAGTACAATTCTAGTATTCTGGAAGACATGTTTATAGAGGAGACTGACTTCATCAACAAGTATTTTGTTGAATGGAAGGAACTAAGAGATGCGTTAATTCTGCTTAAGGTTTGGTTTGATATTTGATTGTTTTTGGTATTTGTATGTGGGATTCAATGAATAAAAAATGCACAGTGGAACGCTGAATCAATTGCTTGTCCTCATTGATTTAGGTTTGGGCCCGACAAAGAAGTTCAGTATATGTTCATGATTGCTTGAATGGATTTTTGATTTCTGTCATACTGGTATATCTTGCTTCTAAGCAACGTATTAGCAATTCAATGACGGCAACTGAAATAGTTCGGGTCACCTTGAACTTTATTGGTACGTGTATAGTCTCTCCTCCCCCTACGTTTCAGTTCATTTTGTTCAGCTCTCCTGATCATGTTAGTGGGCTAAGATTGGTCTGTTATTGAGCTCCTTATATTGGTGATTATGGTTGCCAATGCATGTGTACTTACACAAATTAAGTCTTGTGTAATGTTGTGTTTGTGATACACATCCATGTTTGAATAAAATGCTATGGAAAACATTGTTTAGTCTTCTAAGAGTCTAGAATATCTTTTCTTTTGTTAGAGTGTTATGAAAACAAAAATGTTACTACTTTTATGTCTTCTCAATGCATTATGTTTATTTTTCTTGTGTGTATATTTGGTTTCTGAGTTCTGTCATCAAAACCTATTCCTTTTCTTTTCCATCCAAAGGAATTACTAATAAAGAAAAAAAATGTGGTTTTGCAATTGGCTACTGACTTTAAAATTGGCCCAGATCGGGAATAGGGCTTCAATATGTATTGGCGCAGTAGATATTTATTAATGTTGGTGGTTTTGCAGCCACCTCTGAGTCGTGGAGCCGAGGGTTGTACTTTCCAAACGAAGGCCAGACCAATATAACAAAAGAGGTCTGGATCTCTGCTTGGTTTTTTCCTTAATTATTTTTACTTTTGTAATTCTATTTTATGTATTCTATATTCTTTTCTTTTGTTGTTTTGATGGTTGTTTGTTAAACCTAATTTTGAAGAATTATTATTTTTAAAGCACTTCGAAAAAACTGAACAAAAAGCTAACGTAAAGCTTTTGACGCAAAGGAGCTTTGCTATGTTTTTCAATTGCTTAGGCTCTAGTTTAATCCTGAATGAATGGATCCTGCAACAGGTTATATAAATTAAATTGTTTACTGGACTTCTCTTTTCTCATGTCATATGTTTTGTTCACTATTCCTATTTGCAGCAAAAGATTCAACTTAAAGAGTCATTTCCAATTGTCATATGTCATCCTTCTGGAGGATTCAATCTAGCTTTCCGAATGTCTAGGATTGGTTTCACTCGGGTACTTAAGAACAGCATACCAACTTGGTTTTTCAATATTATAAATATTGTAGTTCTCAATTTGATTATGTATTTATTTTGGATCTTCTGTATTCAGCTTCAAGATGAGGCTGCTATGACACTTAGGTGCTTAGAAAAGTGTAGAGATGGTGGATTTGAGGAAGTTTATATGACCAAGATTGACTACGCTGTTAAATATGACTATTGTATGAGGTAATGTTTATTTAATATTTCTTTGGCATTGACAGTGATTGGCAGCTTTGCCTCTTTGATAGTATTACTGGTAGGGTATTGTGGATTGGACTTGATCCATGAACCAGCCCAACCCAATCCAAATACATTTTTGTGGGTTGGATTGGGTCATTGGGTTGGGTAACAGGTTCATGAATTTTAAACCCTGAGATCCTAACCCAACCTGACTACATAAAAAATATACAATGATAAATATTACTTGTTTAATAATTTTATTATAGAAATACTTTTATATTCTATCCACATGTGCTTTATGATTATTCTTTATTTATATACTCCTTCAGTCAATAGGATTTATTTTTGTCTTTTAAAAAGGTTTTTTAAATTTTGACTACAAAGTTAATCTTACCTTTTCTGCTCTGCCTTTACTTTTCTCTGGGTTATATATGCTTGTCTATTCAAAACTCTATTTTATGACGGGATATTCTGTCCTTTAAATAAATTTCATTATGGCCTGCTTCATGTTATAAAAACTGTAAGTTTATATTTGGTGTTTTGATCTTGTAGAATAAATTTGAAGGGAAAGAAGGAGGTATTTGCATTGGGATTTTGTTTGGATGATGAGTGCTGGAGATCATACGAAGATAAAATACATGGTATTTTATCTAAAGCTTTAAATGATAGAGCAAAAGTCATTCAAGTTACATGGAGAAATACACAATGCCAGTGGAGTGTGGACGATGTATGATTTTAAGCATGAATTGCAGTATCTCATTTAAAATGTGCTTTCATGCTTTGCGTCTTGTGTTCTATTTCTAACTGAATTCACAACCTCAGGGCTTGTCGGTATTTGATAAAGAGCCCTTGTTCATAGGAATTTCAGTGAGTACTTTGGAGAAAGCATATAGGATGGTTGATATTGGCCCAAATGCCGAAAGTAAAGAAGAGGTATATATTGTTCTGCTCATACCGACTTTTTTTTGCTTTCACATTTGGGTTGCTGAATTTAATACAGTGCTCACCCATGATTTAAAGCAGGCCCTTGAATTTCGAAAGTTTTGGGGAGAGAAATCAGAGCTCAGAAGATTTAAAGATGGTAGAATTGCAGAAAGCACAGGTGAGGCATATACTCTTATAATTCATTTTTTTTTATCATCCATGAACATCACAACTTTCTCATCTTGTTAGTTGAGATAAAGTATCTTGACCACTACTGACATGGCGATGTTTTTTTCCCCTAAAATATTTTGTAGTATGGGAAAGTGAGCAATGGAATAGACATCTTCTTTTGAAAAGAATAGCTGAGCATGTACTTAGTCGACATCTTTCTCTATCCAAGGAAAATATTGTAGTTGTTGTGGATCAACTTGATTTCTCATTGATTCACGGTGCTGGAGGTAATTAGCATTGTAAATTATCCCTTTTCTCCCTTTTCTGTTCTCATGCCATATTCTTACTTGTTAACTGCTGCTGCGATGCTTTTGAAATGATTCACCTACAGATCCTATATCATACTCTGGTAGTTTGCTTGGGGCATTTGATGTTTTATCAAAGCGCTTGCGTCTTATTGAAGACCTTCCTTTGAAGGTGTCCAGTGTACAGCCTTTAGACTCTGGTATTTTACCCTCCCAGACAAATATTTTAATCATTCAAGTATAGGTTCCTTATTGATTTCCTTGTACCCTATTTTGAAGTGATCTGTGTCAAAGCTTATTTTTGTGTGATTTTATTGTTAATTAAAACCTTGAAAAAAATTGCAAAGAAAAAAAAAAGTATACGGTGGTTCAAGTTAATGTTGCATCTCATTTAAGCTTGAGCTCAAGTAATGTTCTATACTTATTGTCATTAACAGCTTTCAGGTTTACATCAGTCTTCCCTCCTGAACCTCATCTTCTAGCTAATGAAAAAATTGAATCTCTCAGATTGGGTAAGTTTCTTCCATCATGCATTCAAGCACTGGAAGTTATGATTCAGGTATGGCTTAACGCACCAGTTGTGCTTAGTGTCCTGGTGTTTTTACAGACAATTGAAGAGCTAATTCTTTTGCCCTTTACAGCTGGAAGGTTCTGGGAACTGGCCAATGGATGAAATTGCAATTGAAAAAACAAAATCTAGCTTCCTTTTTCAAATTGGATTGAGGTAGGGTCTATCCTTTATTCATTTCAGGATCTTATTCTTTTTCAGATATTTATTAAGATGTGATAATCTTATTTTGGCAGTCTTCAAAAGACGTGGGGGCTGACATGCATTGCCACTGCGGATAATGTGGATGTGTTAATGTCAGGATATGCTTTTCGTCTAAAAATTTTGCACGAGAGAGGCCTTAGTTTGCTAAAAAAAGAAAGTATGTACTTCCACTTTGTATATGATTACGATGATTTAATTGGAAAGGCCACTTCTCAATTTAACTTATCAAACCATTTTAACATGCAGTTGGGGATTATCACGCTAAGCAAGTTCCTTCCATTGACAAGAAACTTTTTATCCGTAGTCAGCATGCTAACATGATCAATGGATTACAAAGTCGTTATCCAATATTTGGACCAGTAGTTAGGTGAATATTTGCAGATTTCTGTGTCAAACTATATTCCATTTATATTCTGAATCTCATGTAGACGTTTTATGTGTCTAGACTTGCAAAAAGATGGGCTGCTTCACATCTATTTTCAGCTTGCATGGTAGAAGAAGCTGTTGAACTATTGGTTGCATATGTTTTTCTTAATCCTTTGCCATTTGATGTTCCCTGTTCGCGGATCGCTGGGTTTTTGAGGTTAGTTTCCTAGTCATTGTTAGTCATCTAATCAACCAATTAATTTTGACAGGATGAAATGACTACTTAATCAGTGATTGCTTCAACATTGCATCACTTTACTCTCAAAGTCTTGCACTCATCTCTTTAATATTAGGACTATATTAATCTCTTCTTTTTAATGTTTTTCTCCTTTAATTATCCTTTTCTCTTTAAAGGGACTAGCTTCCTGTCTAAGACGATAGATCTAAACCTTCCAATTTTGTCCAGAGGCATTGAGTGTGCTACTAAGCCCTAGTCAGTAAACTCGTCACTGCTTTATATCTATATTCTCAGCAGAATATCCTGGAACATATTACTGCAAACATTGTATCAATTTGCTTGTTAAGGGGTTTGAGAACTGGGTATGATGTTAGGATGTCCAAATAATGGGTACCAAAAAATTACAGCACAGGATGATCCAAGGCTAATTTCATTCACAAACAGATTGTATACATTGTTCTCTCACATTTCTGCCACTACAATATACCTTAGTCATGATCCTCTACATTGAGGCCTTGTCTACCCCTTGTTATTTTTGGTTTCTGGCAAATTCTCGGGGCTTGGGGTTCACATATGAGAAAGCTGCAAAGGGCTTAGGCTATTCAGAAGTATTTTTAAAATATATTGTAATATCATCTTATGCTTATTGATTTCTTTGACAGGTTCCTGCGGTTACTCTCACACTATGATTGGACTTTCTCTCCACTGGTTGTTGACATAAATAATGACTTGAGCCAAAGTGATGAGAAAGAAATAAATGTAAGTGTCTCTGAGTACATGATTAGGTAAATCTTGATAATGTTGGCTCTGAAAATATATTTAATATGGATTTTCAGGACAACTTTTTGCTAAGAAGAAAAAGTCAGGGAGAGAGTGGACAAAGTGTAGGCCCAGCAATGTTCTTAGCTACAGTTTACGATAAAGAATCTGAGGCTTGGACTGGATTATCACCTAGTGGAATGGTTAGTTGCTCTTCAAATTGGAAATAATTTTGAGTTTTATTAGATAAGTAACGCTTGAGGCCCTGAAGTTTCCTGATTTCATTCCTTACTCCATTTTGTTGTCACATAATTCAAGGAATAATTCTCTACAATAAAACTACAGCTTGTGTTAACTAAAATGTTCTGCAAGAATGTCCTCAAGCAAGAGTGTCCTCAGTAGTTGGGGTTTGGTTGACGTTGACTGTTCTTAAGAATATATAGGAAATACTTACAGTATAATGTTCAGTTTTCCATACATAAGTATTCCAATCTGTTGATGTTTTAGCCTTCATTTCTGCATTTTAACACTATTTTTACTCCAAGGATTCTGTTGCATCTGTTTCAAGCGTTTGTTAACTTATGATTTATGATGAAATGGTGGTTGCCCTGTGACTATATCAATATTTGTGATTTTACCAGGAACTGAAAAGGTTAGTTGCATATGCCCGAAGCAGTGCCAATTTGTTGACCAGACTCACATTTCAAGAAGAGATTGGTCCATATAGATGGGAGGTGAGTGGATCAAAATTTTCAGCTATTTTCTCGTTTCAACTTCTAGTTGTAGAAGAGATATTTGGGGAGACATTGTTGATTATTTTCATTCTTGCTGCAGTGCCTTTTCAGGACTCCTTTAAACAATTATGATGCAGTAATTATTCTTCAAAAGGACAATCTCCCGTATCCCCGAAGGCTTCTCTTCCCTTCAGAAGTTAATCATGGTACAGTTAGTAGCTGGTAGTTTACTTGTTAAACTGTTTTTAAAACGATTTGATGGTGAGGGTTACGGGTTATGTAATTGGTTGGTAGTTATTGTTGTAGCAAGGTAGATACTACATCATTTCATCGTCAACGTTTTTTCTGCGTGGTCAAGTGTGATGACATCACATAAAATGTTGTACTATGTATGAAACATACATTTATAATGTAGGATGACATGGGTTCAAACTCATTATACTAAGGAATTAACACGTTAAAGAATAGTAATTATTGATAGCTTGATCTTTTACATTTATACATTATTCAAATGGTATTTTCAATTGCTTTGTTGGCAGGAATACATGTTGCAGAAGGACAAGCCAGCAAGTGTTTTCAACCCTTTTTGTTGCCTAAAGATTTGAAGGGCAGGCCAGAGGAACTTAAAAACAAGTTGCTGGTAGATTTTGATCCGTCGAAGTGCTTTATCAGAGATTTAAAGGCAAGTACAGTGAAAGTGATTTGATGTTGAATATGTTGGTAGCCTTTGCACAATATCCTCTTCGCTAATTAGATACATATCATTTATCACTTGCAGCATGAGTTCTCAACCTCATTCCAAGTATGGCATGATTATCTGGGAGGGGATATTATTGGCCTAACATGGGGGGAATCATATTCTTCCAAGGTATTGCGTTTATATTAGTGGGTTTTTGCGAAGTATATTATGAATTCTTTACCGATCTCAACCAATACATTTTCTAATCACCATTTTTTCCTTTCTTTAAAGCGGAAGCGCGAGGAGGAGGAAGTAGTTGATGAAAAACATAATCCTTGGAAAGTGTTAAAAGCAGTGGGGGAAATTGGGAAAGGGATTGTGAGGAGTATATATTTTCTGAAGCCCCCAAGCTTATGAATTAGTATTCATCTTGGAGGGATCAGTCAATGTAGGATCAATGTTGTAGAGCAAAGTACCACTTTATTGAGGGAAAAAGAACTACTGTAGAGTGAGGTTATGTCTAGTCTTCCATGTACATTCCCTTCCACCTCCACGACTTGGCAAGCCCAACAACGAAGTAAGATTTCCTCTTTCTTATGGTAAAGAAGGAAGCTGATAATATGGCATAATACATACAGGCTATATTAATTATTGTATTGTAGCAATGGTGTTTTGAGCTGGAAAATTTAGACACGTCTTTAGGGATTCTTTTGTGTACATTAATTTTTAGAGCCAATTATTTTCATATATTGGTATCTCATTTTTTACGTTCAGTTATCTGGATTTGCATTAGCGCCCGTACTGAAATCTTCCTTTTTCTCTCTTTTGGTTTATTTAATTCATATTCGTACTACAAATCAAGCTGAAGCTTAATGTTAGCTAATTTATTGATGCAAGGTGAAATGTTAAATTATTTTTGTCTTGCATTGCTTGGTTTTTTTAACCATACTGGAGTAATTTTAATTCAAAATTAGGTAAATTTTAAAAATGTTATTAGAATAGGTAAGTTGTGTCTAATTAAAGTCGCGCTTCCACATATATCCTCCACTTTTATTTTTTTTTAATGTTTATATCTGAATACTAAAGAAGATCTAATATTTCAGTTCTTTTTAATATACAATTACTCATAATTAATTTTTTAAAATTCATCTTCAATTTTTAAAAAATTAAATATATAATTTTAAATTCTTAAAATTAAAGTCATACCAAATTAAATTTAAAAGGAATAATCAAAGTCATATCATCATATACGACTCTGCTCAATTCATTAAAAAATTTAATATAAAAAAGTCGTGATACAGTTTTTTAATAATAATAATAATAATAATAATAAATGAATTGATATTTGAAAGTCTTTTTTTTATCATTTGTAAAATTGTACTGCTAAATATAACCTATCAAAATGCGTAACTTTGTTTTTAAATGACCAGCTTCAGTAAATTTTAAAATAAATTACATCATTGTGGTGTTTTTGCCAATATTTTGACTTTGTATATTTATTATATAAATAAATAACGATCACTAATTTCCCCTTGTAACAAAAAATAATGACCACTAATAAGTAATATCTTTAAATTAATTGATTAGCAATTTGCAAGGTATTTTCTCTATAAAATATAAAGGTATTTATCATTTACTTCTACACCAATATATTTATTTGAGTTTGTGGCTTTGTGTTTTGTATCTTGTCTATCTTAGCATAATTTTTTATGTGATTAAATGACTTCATATATTCATAATCCCTTTTAGATAATGCTTATAGTATATATTTTGTATTCGGAGATTGCATTATATCAATGATAAAGTAGTTTCCTAATATGAGTTTTTTATATTTAAAAGGGAAAGTAAAAACATTTGATTTTTTTTTTAGTATCTATTTATAAACCATTTTTTTCTTATTTGGCCTAAAACATTATCATTTCACAATGAAAATAAATAAGCACTCTGACGTGGGAAATATTTATTAGCTTGTCAAATTAATTGGAGATCCAGAAGCGCATTTTTGGTTCGAAATTGAGTGGAAGTGCTTGGGAGCCAAATGGGTCTTCTGAGCATCATCAGAAAAATCAAGCGGAAAGAGAAGGAAATGCGAATCTTGATGGTGTAAGTTGTTCTTCAATTCCAATTTCTCTTTATTTTGTTTATCCATAACACGTTTTGATTAAAACCTGGAACCACTTTTTATACAGCGGATTGGACAATTCGGGGAAAACTACAATCGTTTTGAAGATAAATGGAGAGGACACTAGCGTCATCAGTCCCACGCTTGGCTTCAACATCAAAACCATTACTTACCAAAAGTATTTTTAACCCCTCAATCGCATTATAATAGCTTATTTATCTGCGTAGCTTCATATTATTTGCTTTCAGTTTGCTTTATGATTTCAATTGGCATTTGTAGGTACACCCTAAATATATGGGATGTTGGGGGGCAGAAAACAATAAGATCTTACTGGAGAAATTACTTTGAGCAAACAGATGGATTGGTTTGGGTGGTTGACAGTTCAGATCTGAGAAGGTTGGATGATTGCAAATTGGAGTTGGATAACCTTCTCAAGGAAGAGGTTTGTTCAATCCAAAAGTTTTTTTACTTATTGGCAAACAAGTTGTGTGCATGTTACTGGTGTTGATAATTAAAGATATTTTATTCAGTCATGCTTTTGGACTCTCTTTTTTATTTCATTGGCATAAAGTTCTATACTTCTATTGATGCTTCGTGCTAATATTGTCTAAAGTTAATACTTTGCATTGAGTAAATGTTTGAGATTTTCGGTCTTGATCCAATGCATTTACCACTCTAAAGGATTATTTGTAGTAGTAGTGTCAAACCCATCACCACAAGTACTTGCCTTTGGCACATATGGTTTTTAATTGAACCAAACGGAGTTATGTGATTCATGTGGTCGACCTCATCTGGTTGGATAAGGATTTGTTGTATCAAGAAAGTAAACTGTTGTTGTAGCTTGTTTACCGTTTGGAAAGATTACATGATTAATCTTTTGCCTTTTTAATTCATGTGGGTGTTTGTTGAGTATTGGTGTTGACAATGCCTTTTCTTCTTCATCCAACAGAGGCTGTCTGGAGCATCTTTACTGATATTAGCAAATAAACAGGACATAAAAGGCGCCCTTACACCTGAAGAAATAGCTAAGGTGAGCTTAATTTTATATGGTGTTTCTTCCTTAAACTGGGTACAAATTCCTGTATTTCTTTAGAAGCAGTCTAGCACATTCAACAGACTGATTTTAGAAATTGACGATTCTGGATTACTTGAAGTGGGCAAGGAATAGGTTTATTTGGTGTATGTGTAAGTATTAGCAAAATTTGAATTTTATATATTTTCAGGAAACACAGGAACTAAATGTCAGAGAAATTTTTTTTAACTTTTCATATCCTAATATCCCGAAACCGCCAACAAGTAACTTCCGTTACAAATGTTTCTAATATACACTGATCATGTAGGTGCTGAACTTGGAAGCCATGGATAAATCTCGGCATTGGCAGATAGTTGGGTGTAGCGCATACACTGGTGAGGGTCTGCTCGAGGGATTTGATTGGCTGGTCCAGGACATTGCCTCTAGAATCTATATGCTTGACTGATGCTTGTTTATGCCATCTTCCTTGAAATTTGTCCAACTTATCTCTTACCCAATATTTTTTCTTCGGAAGAGATTATGGATTCACTGCCTCACTGATGTTTTTCTTAGGAGGGGAACGGGTTGGTGCCTGTAAAATTGATATTGAATTTTGAAGCAGGGAGATATTGGATTACTTGCAGGTTACGTACCTGTCAATGCATGTGTGAGATTTGGGAAGACTTGATTATGAATACTTGGAGAAGTCTGTGAAGGACGTATTTTTAATCAAATTAAGTTCATTTAACAGAACCACACGTGCAAAAGAAGCACCTGTGGACATTTTAAGCACGTAGGTGGTGGATTGAATTTTCGTTCTATGTTTCTTTTTTATGTAAAAACTATTGAAGTAGACGAAAAGCAGTTCTAGGTTTATTAGGCATACAAGAGATTTCTTTTTTTGAGGGCGAAATACAGAGATGAAACTTCACATTAAATTTTTTTGTTGTTGATAGCAATGCATCAGTGAGTCTGTCACAAGGGACAGTATGTTTTTACACTTTGCGGAAGTTTTAAACTGCTTCGGTTAATTTTAGGGAAAGTATTGTTTTGACAACCTTTTTTAAACTTATTTTTTATCCTTATACTTAATGAATTCATATCTACAACTTTGGAAAATTGTGTTTTTTATATTCACAGCGTTGATAGAAAAATTAAATTTACATAATATATAACATTAGTCTTTTCTATACTTAAATTTAACATTTAATGACGTTTTTTATAGTTAAAAAAGTTGATAGAAGGATAAAAAGATTAAGTTCAGATACCTTTAAAAGTTTGAGAACTAAATTATTTTTGTAAGGTGACATAAGGAAATAGACTGGTTTAAAAAGTATGAACTTAAAATATATTTAAATATACATTTAACCTTTACTTTTAATATTAACTGTGCCTATTTGATTCTTTGTATCATATTTTAAAAAATTATTTTATTTTACTAGATTTTGAAAATATAACAAATATTATATAGTGGGCTTTGGGCTGGGCTACCGTTAGTTAAGGGACAGTACAATATGAACTTGAATGTTGGGACCTTTCGTTCTGCACCTCCATACTTTAAAAAGCCACTTCCATATAATTTGAAAATTCAATTTTATCCTTTGAAATTTGTATTTCGAACTGTTGAATCTGGAATAAAAACATTATTGCAAAATGTATAATCTTAAATACAAAAAAAATTATTTTAGAATGTACAATCTTCAGATTACAAAAGATAGATTGTATATTCTGAAATATACAGTCTTTTATATTATACAATGTATTTCTAAATTCAGAAATACATTTGAGGATATATAAATACATTTTTGAATCTACATTCTAAATTATATTTTCAGATTCAGGAAAAATAGAATGAGTGACAAAATAAAAAACAAGAAAAACATTCACCTATTCAAACTGCGCGATTCAACATGTTCATCGGAGGCAGTGGGCAGTGCAGTTAACTTTCGCGCTAAAACTCGAAAGAAGACAAGGGGTGTAGTGGAGGGGTGGGAGGAAAGAAAGGTAGGGTTTTAATATAAATATAAAACAGGGGTAATTCAGTCTTTTCAGGTATCATACGGTTACAGCTTAAATTTATTGGGTGCAGAATGCAGAGGCCTAAATGCTGTGTGCGGTGTGGCCGTGGTAATACCAGAACCCACCGGAAATCTCGAATATGACGCCGTTGGTGTTTTTCCCGAAACCAAACCATTTCTATTGTTTCACCCATCGCTCATTGTTCTTCCCTTTCCTTCGCGCAAACGCAAAGTAAGTTGCCTTTGGTCTTCTTTCTCCTTCTTTCCATGCATACGTTTTTGTGTTTTTAATTAGATGCTTCCTTGCAACCAGCGATTCCAATACTTACTCTTTTTTTCTCAAGAATGTTTGGTAGATGTTTGATGGGCTTAATGTGATGACTCCGTAAAAAAATAGTTTAAATTTTGTCTCCATATTCTTCTGCATTTCCTAACTGTATTCTCTTTTGTCTATGTAATTTAAACTGTATCCCATAAAATTCAGATGTATATTTTAATTTTAGGAAGGAGTGTTAGGGGTGCACACGCATACATAAACAAACAAATTTAGTTCCAAACTTTAACAACTATGAATCAATTCAGTTCATTGTAATGAACTTTGCCTCTTTTAGTAAATTTTGTTATAATTGGCTCATAATGGTTGAGCTATATAATTAATCTTCAGTGCAAGCATGTGTTAGCTGTTGAGTTATATTAAATTACCCAAGAATGAAATTTAAAGGAAGTGAGTTCCATTCGAGATCAGTTTTAAAGCAAGATATATAATGGTGCTAGGTCTGGCTAGAATGGATTCCAACAACAAGCAGATTGATGAGCAACAACCAGTCAAATCAGCATCAAGAGTATTCTCATTCTGCCAAAGAAAGAAATCTGAAAATGGGAGCTTCGTGTCCAATTTAAGAAATCACTTTCATGACTTTATACATGCTTCCGCAGACGAACACAAGACATGCTTGAGAAACACAATTCGAAAGGTAAATTTCTATTGAGGATTTATGCATCTTATAAGGTCTCTGTTTGTAATGTCCGTTTTCTGGTAAGTGATAAATTGTAATTTGTTTGAAACAGATATTAGATATATGGAATTTTTTTGGGAAAAATGACCACAGCACAAATGAAGGTGACTCTGTACCCCTTCAGTCATCTAAAAAAAATTAGAAGGCTTTCTTGAATCATCATCAGTAAGTGATAAGAGAGTTTATAAGACATCCTGTGGCCTTATAGAATGCATGATTTTGCTTGATAGAGCAATAATATATATGTGATGTGATGCTTTATGTTGCACTGCCAAGTCGTTTGGTCATTTGTTAACCACTTTAACCCACATGATCACATGCATAAGAGAAATTTAGTTTACTGAAAAAAAAAATGTTTTATTTTCTAATCAGAGGCAATATAGTTGTGTGGGAGCTTGGTTTATTGTTGAATGTGATTGTAGAATTTGTAACTCTGCAGTGAGCATACTAAACTGAAGTCAACATTAAATACTCTCGTTTATTTGATATTCTGCAACTCTTTTAGTCCTCTTAGGAGTAGTTTACGATTAATGCTCAATTTGTCAAAATAAAAAAGTGGCAGCAATGCTCAATTTATCTGTTCTTAAATAAAAAGCGATGTCATGGTGAATGCTAAACATGGAAGAAATTTACAATACCCAGTTCTAGGGAAAAAACATAGGTAATGAAGAGCAATGCTAAAATGACTTCCCGGCAAATGGTGTCCCTCTTCACTTTGAAGGTCATTCTTCATAGTTTTAAATCCCTCAGCCTGTACATTATTTGTAACAAGAAATTACAATTAGCGTACAGAGGAATATTATCTTGTGATCCTCCACTTCCCCATCCCTCTTAAGGTCAGGTATGCATTAAACATCATCGTGAAATATAAATTGGTCTTAATACAGTTAATAGTATAAATGATGAGGGGTGAAGACTCTGTCACACGATCTTTTTTAGGGTATTCATTATAAATTTATAATCTAGTACTTACTAATGCTATTATCCTCGTAATACAAAATTTCAGTAAAATATTCATTATAATTAATATTTCGTCTTTGAAGCAAGTAAAATGATCGATCATTCATATAGTTACGGTTGTGCACTTCACGGGTTAGAGGACATGGTTGAACATAGGAGAACAGAGAATGAGACAAATGAGTAAATTAGAATTACATCAAACTATATTTACTTGGTTTATATGCAATGTGGGAAGTAATTAATTTACCTAATTCCAAACTAAGGATTTGTCAGGATAAATTTTTTATTAGACATTTATATGAAAAAAGAAACTAAAGAGGTAAAAGAAATTATTTTTTAGAAGTAATGCTAATTGTCTCTTCTTCTTCTAGAGAAGTAAAGACTTAATTTATAGAAAAAAATATCTCATTTAGTTTCTTCAAAATTGATTATAATTTGTATATAAACTAATTGTCTTTTCTTCTACAAATATTTACCTCAAAATTTATCATGAAATTGACCTATATCTCTAACAATATGCATGAGAATAAGGGATCTAAATGACTGGTGCTATTCGCACTCAAACTAAATGCATCACTGTTGTCTCATTTTTTAGGTGGGGGTAGGCAAACAACTTTTCCTTAATTGTCCTGCATTTTCCAGTTAATAATTATTGTAAGAAAATATTATTCTCATGGTAGATGAGGATCAACATCAAGCCATACTAGGAAGGTAGTGGATAGTAGCCATTGATCACTTTAAGGAAGTATTCCCTTTAGGGAAACCGTGATTTGAAAAATGTGGCATAACATAAATCAGTGGAGTCATACTTAATATAAACTAATAGTTTCATACATTTAGAGAGGAACAACTCTACTTTTGGGGGAATCATAAATTTGTTTCCATAATAATGCTAACGAAGGAACAACATACGTTACCTTTGTTCTGCATTGCTGATGCTTACTTTGGCACATCCAGCATTTCTCCTGTAAGCTGGGAGGGGAACCTTGCCTGACTCAATATTTTTTATGTCCTCAAGGAGCATCTCATATTGCTTCTTGACTTCAGCTTCAGTTTCTCCAACAAACATAGCTATGTTGTTCCAACGGTCAGGGGTGTCCTTATCATATATTGCCAAGGCATTTTCAAACAGTCTGTTCTTCTGGGGTGTCCATCTTAGACTGATGTTTGGAGAAGAAAGTGTTTTTGATGTCATTGTTACAAAAATCAGAGGTGAAGAAAGTGAAAATCCTTTGGACAACTTGTCACTAAAATAGGAAGAATCTTTGACTGCAAAAAGGGACGTAAATGGGTGAGAAAACAATTGAAAGAACTGTAGAAGACTGGTGGGAAACACAATGAAGTAGGAAGTTGTTGAAGTGAATATTATAAGGACACTCGATTCAAGAAATGACACTGCAAAACTAGTAATTGGTGCGTCATTTAAACTATATATGGAAAGTTTGCAAGTTGTCAGACAAAAGTACAAGTTATTAATAATGTGTATATATAATATGATCATTGTGCAGCTGGGAGATTAATGAAAGGATTTAAGTCTTGAAGATTAATCAGTTGCTTCCTTTTCAAGTATTCTAATGTTTGTCCTGAAGGGCTGAAAGTTAAATAAGGATTTCTGTCCCAATATTCCACGTTTGTTCTACTGGTTTAGTACATGTGATATTTCAAACACTAAACAATAATTTGAAGAGGTGAACATAGTGAACTCATGCACTGTTCGCATATAGTTTCAAGTAAGGGTGCATAATAGAAGCTATTGTAATTGTTATTCAAACCCTATTATGACAGTGTTATCTTACTTTACCAAAAGAAAACCTATTTATCATATTGTATTTTTTAGCTTAATTACTTAAATATTTTTTTCTCTAACAATGTCACTCTTCAAACGAATTTCAATGTTTGTTCTTTTATCACCAGATGAGTCACACTCGTCACTCACATTTTGATGGAGTAGACATGATTATTATTCCATTTTCATATATTACAACCGCTTCATCTAGCTCAGAATATAACGTTAGCCTGTTAATTTTATTTTCATGGTTTCATTAAGTTTTTTTATTTTACTTCTAAGATCCCAAAATTAATAAAATAATTTAACATAATGATATAAAATATGGAGTTTTAATACAGAATTTACATATAAGAGAAGTAAATTTAGGTTTACTGTAGTTGACCTGATGTGAGCGAAAAAGGAGGAGGTGATATGTTGAAGTGATAAATAGACGTTAGGCTTTCCAGCAATTTCGTTTTCGATTGAAGAGAAACATAGGACGCAAAAGCAGCAACACTTGGATTACATCACAGTACTCCACGTTGGACACTGCATTAATAATAAATGCATTAGGTACCATAATGTTCCTTCACCACAATTTAATACTATATATTCCACGTGCTAAGTACCTTCATCTTCCTGGACACGCGTCTGTTATCAACTCTGCCTTACACTTTTTCCTCTGCTTCTAAGAATAGGGACAATAAAATTGAAATAATATTGTATATTCAACTTAAATATATTATCAACTCTGTGTATTGAAGTCTGGTATCTATATTTTAAGCATAAAAAATATTCAAAGCAATTTTAGTTTTAAAAATAAATTATAAACACTAGATTAACCTCATAAGTTGTTATAATGAGAAACTAAAACTAAAGATAGACTTTTACAATATGAAAGAGTGCTTTTTTTATATAAATTTGTTTGTTCCAAATAACCCTTTCTACTTGAAAAAAAAAGTGTAAACCTGTAAAAGAGTTTATTTTTTCTTTAAAAAGATGTTGATAATGTATTTTAAACGTATTTTTGTTTAATAAGTTTATTATAATTTCTAAACAATTTAAGCTGATAATAAAATATGTATCTAGAAAGTATATTGGCATGTAGGTGGATGTATAAATTGCTCTCAAACTTTGTTTTAACAATAATATTCATGTTCTTAAATTGTTTAGCTTTGTAAATATCCTTAGTAAAAAAGAGGGAGGATGATAGCATGTTGCTGGTAGTCCTGGTGTGTTTAAATTTTTGTTAAATGTTCTTCGGACAAATTATACTTTCTAGTGCGAGTTAAAAGTATTGGATTGAGTTGAAATTGATAAAATGTTATAGGGATATATCATACATAGGGTGCTAAACTTACTATTAGTTAAATTTGTTGTTTTATGTACGTAAATATGTATCTTAATATGATTAAATTTTAAATGTTATTGTATTTATTGAATTAACTATTTATATATATATATATATATTATCTTTAGTACAACGTGTATTTTAATAATTTTTTATCACTGATAAAAAAATATTATAAAACATTAATCTAAACTTATATTAAGTTCTAGTTACTCAATACTCACATACTCTTTTAACGAGGTTAATGTTTATTCTAAGTAAAATTTATATTTTCAGTGTCAAATATTTTAGAATATTGGAGTGGGGGATATTTATCTGGCAATAATACTCTTCAATAATATTTTTCTATTTCTCAAGATATTTAATTGATTTTTTATATTCCCTTTTATGAAAGTTTATCAATAATATTCAAGTATTATTTTATATGATGTAAGTAAAATATATGTAATAAAATAAATAAAATTTACTCCGTAAGAAATTTCTATAGACCAATAAAAAAAATGTTAAAAAGAAGGTCCCACCGAGATTTGAACTCGGGTTACTGGATTCAGAGTCCAATGTCCTGACCACTAGACCATGGGACCACATGCTGATTTTACATTGCTTTCAAGTTCTATAGCTAACTTCATATTAGCTATTATTTTACATAGAATTTCTAATTTGATAACAAATTTAATTATTTTTTAATATATTATTGTCAAAATTTATTTTTCCATTTGAGTCAGTTTTCCACAATAAATTTTATTTGGTTAACCTTAATTATTAAGAAAAGAAAGTACAAAAATAACATTATAAATGCTTTATATTTTGATACTATAAATGTTTTTAAAAACTCCTCTTTTAAAAATAATTTTAGTTATAATTACATATCCAGTATTATAAATCTCGCCTTGAGGAGAATACGATGGGATATTTAAGGCATTAATCTTTTATCAGAATTTTGTATTTGTTTCCTTTCTTCTTTTAAGTCATAATAATTAGTAGTTTCGTTAAAAGGTGAACTATGTAAAATATTATTTATAAGTTTGATTAAGGAGGAATGCATTACTACACTGATAAGCAAGTTAAGCAACAAAAGAGAAAATCATGTTCATTGTCACACATGGTATAGTAGACGTAAGTTCTTATATGCTATTTTTTTCATATAAATAGAGAAAATAATAGGAAAGAAAAGAAATAGAATTCAAAACTCAAATTTCTATTACTTGTTCTAATAGAATAAAAAAGAAAAAAAAATTACATTTACATGAAAAAGTGGAACTTGGATCCTCTATTGCCAATTTGCCAGCATATATTTTTTCCCTAGTCTGGCTATCTCCTCTAACCATTCTTCATTTCTTTATTCTCACTTTGGTTACCTTTCTCTTTTTTTATTGGCAGCACTACAAGAGAGGATCTATGTTGAAAAAAAAAAAGTCAACCTCCCAAATTGCCATGAACCAAAGGAAATAATGTCTCTACCTCTCTCATTCTTAGTTTCTTAAAAAAATGAATATTTTTATAATATAGGAAGTTGATATAAGTATATTATAGTGTGTTTAGATCCGAACCTATTAACCACTGCTGTTGATGTTGTGGTTAAGATAAGATGATCTGATAATAATATGGTAAAATTAAGGTTTAATCATATTTTATTGAGTGTTTGAAAAAAAGTTCAGTGTTATTTATTATTAACAATAAGGTATTAAAACGTATATATGTTGAAAAGAACTGCAATTACCTAGGATTGATAGAGACTAATCGCGAATAAAAAAAAAAAACGAGAACAAGGATTGATAGAGAATAATCGTGAATAAAAAAACAAAACGAGAACAGTCGCAAGACTCGCCTCAAGTAAAATTGGAGTTCATGAAATTATAGGATTGGCTGAAATTCTTTAACACTTTTGTTTCAAATTTGATACTGAATATGATTTTTCTTATTCAATAAAAAATTTACCACCATATTCAATCTAAGTCGAAAGAATTTCCGCCAATCACGTAATTTCATGAAGTCCAATTTTACTTGAGGCGAGTCTTGCGATTGTTCTCGTTTTCTTTTTTTTTTTTTTTTTTTTTTTTACCACGGTTTTTTTTTTTTTATTTTTTGTTATTTTCTTTTTTTTTAATTTTTATTTGTTTTTTTACCTTTCTTTAT
>Ga0099825_1000964_pt1 | contig 34614 bp, 15 predicted proteins | sample SiratroredBW_FD_76838 | JGI IMG/M metagenome (GOLD analysis project Ga0099825, IMG submission 76838) | Root nodule microbial communities of legume samples collected from California, USA - Siratro red BW | ecosystem: Host-associated > Plants > Roots > Nodule | place: USA: California | collected...
ACATATCTCTCTAAATTTGTGAAGAGATATGGAAAGAATAAATTGGAGCGAGCAAGAGAATTGTTTGAAAATGCAGTTGAATCGGTATGCACAATTTATTTATTGATAGATTTCCAAAATCTACAATTTCTTCACAAGTTTTACATGATGTTCCTTATATAAGGGTGTCAAAAGGATGTTTTGGATAAATTCTTAGTCTGGTTAATGTATTAGATAAGATAATCCATTTTGATCAATTAAAACTCCATTTAAAAAATCCAACCATCCTTGATCCATTAAATTTAATAAAATTCAATCCATTACAATTTGCATCCATGAAGTGTGCTTGTGACAACTGCAAAAATTGGATTATTTCGATAATTGATTATTAAAATAGTCAACTATAATCAGAATTAGTTTTTCTTTGGGTGACTTTGCTGAAAAGTGATTGTATGATAATTATGTTTGTTTGGCTACAAAAAGGATCATGTGAAAAATTACTTAAAAGGGTTTGTGTCTGTTTATCATCGTTAATATTTTATTCAAATGCATCAGTTGGTTGGGAATTATACTTTTAAAAGTAAAATAAGGTTTCCCAATTTAAGCGAACAGTTGAAATAGATCATTCTTGAGAGAAAAAAAAAGCTGTTTTGGAATTTAAGCTGATTCAACCATACAAGATTATTTTGTAAATAAACAATTGAAATATCTAGAAAACAGCTGAAAGGGGGAAATTCAATCTCTCCCAAACGCACTCTATTCTCTCTTTCAAAAACAATTTAGTATACAACTACATCTCTATGTTTTTTTGTTAACTGTCTAGATTTTATTTTGCATTTGTTAGTTGAATGGTGTGCTTTTTATGCAATAAGGATTCCAATCACAGGTTCCGCAATGTATGTAGCATGATTAAGAAAAACAATTTGTTGTGTCATTCTGGAACCAAATCTTGATTGCAAGAAGAAGGGCCTGACCAGAAAGGGGAATGATGCTAACATTCCAAGGAGGGCAGGAGAGGAGAGTGTTAAAAAGTTAAATATGATAAACTTATTTTGGATTGATTTGGATACATTATGTATTAATTAGATGGTCCATTGAATTTGAAAATAAAAGCAGATGGATTATTATCCTTCCATTTAATTTTACAATCCATTCAGTCTGATCCAAGACATTTTATTTTAACAATGAATTGGATTGGATTTTCAATGGATGTAGACGGATCGTTTATTGGATACGTTTGTCACCCTAACAAGATTGTATCGCATCATTATATTATATTCCTGTGTTGAATATTACTTTTTTAAATCTTTTAATGCATTGCAATACTAATCTAATCCTTCTTTTGGATCATGTTTGTCAAACAGGCCCCAGCTGATCAAGTGAAGCCACTTTATCTGCATTATGCCAAGTTGGAGGAGGACTATGGTCTAGCGAAGCGAACTATGAAGGTTTATGATCAAGCAACAAAGGCTGTTCCAAACAATGAGAAGTTAAGCATGTATGAAATATATATTTCTCGTGCAGCTGAGATATTTGGTGTGCGCGAAACAAGGGAAATCTATGAGCAGGCAATTGAATCTGGTCTTCCGGGCAAGGATGTCAAAACCATGTGTTTGAAGTATGCTGAGCTCGAAAAAAGCTTGGAAGAAATTGACAGGGCCCGTGGAATATATGTATTTGCATCTCGCTTTGCAGATCCACGATCTGATCCCGACTTTTGGATTAAGTGGCACGAGTTTGAGGTTCAACACGGGAATGAAGATACTTTCAGAGAAATGCTACGTATTAAGCGAAGTGTATCTGCAAACTACAGCCAGGTTACTTTAACTTCTCAAATTCACTTTTCTGTGATCCTGTAGCCTTGATATTTGACATATATTCTAATCTTACTTCTATTGTTTTTCCAGACACATCTTATTCTGCCCGAGTACCTAATGCAGAAGGATCAAACTGTGAATCTTGATGAAGCCAAAGACAAGTTTAAACAGGCTGGGATTCCTGAGGACGAAATGGCTGCTTTAGAAAGGCAATTATCACCAGCAGCTGACAATACAGTGACAAAAGATAGAAAAGTTGGGTTTGTGAGTGCTGGAGTGGAATCTCAGTGTGATGGAGGATTAAAAGCTATTACAAATCACGAGGATATCGAGTTACCAGAAGAAAGTGATTCTGATGATGATGATAAGATTGAAATTGCACAAAAAGATGTTCCTTCGGCTGTGTTTGGTGGTTTGATTAGAAAGAGAGATGAGGATGAAAAGAATGGAGACATAGATGCTGCAAAAGATAAGGAAAACAAAAATCTGCTTGGTGCTCTTGGTAGAATAAAGAGGCGAAAACAAAATTAACCATTGCATTCGTCATGACTTTCATCTTCAACGGCATTACACAAAGTTTATCTAACACTCACGGCCATCTTGACTTTCATGCCCTCACCTCTGCATTCATCATATTCACAGCCTGTTCCAAAACTTCCCACAGTCTCATCTTCAACGGCAACACTAACAGATCCTCCTCCATCTTCACTATCCCCTTTCCAAGAATTGTCCACTGTTGTCTTCTCCTGGTGGTTTGTTGCTAACTCCGACTGGCTCTGACATTCCCACTATTCTCCACTATCCTCAGAGTGGCATGCCTCTGCACTGATTCGTTCATCCCATTTTAGAAAAGTTGCAAAATACACATAGTTCAACATATTTTTAGTATTGTAGAGGAAAGGACTTTTAACTGCCACCATAGGAAAACATGTGTAGTTTTCTAACTCTCATAACTGCACATATTCCAATTTAAATCATTTATATTTTTGGGTTCATCACGAACATTGATAATAACTAACTCAAATCATTAAGAAGAATTAACAACTTCAAGAAAATTTATTTCATTCATGTAAGAAACAAAATTCTTAATTCTTTTGTGATTGTTTCTCCTAGTATGTAAGTTCCTTTCCATTCTTGTAAGAAACAAAATTCTTAATATTTTTGTGATGGTTTTCCTGTCAAGTATGTTAGTTCCTTTATACACTAATTTATCTTTTCAAAGATGTTGGTTTAAAGCATAATTATCATATGTATTCAAGAATTTGATTGAAAGAACACTCGAAACTCGAACTCAAAAAAAATCAAGGATTCAATAAACATTAATAGATGAAATCAATGAATAATAAATAATATAGCATTGAAAGAACATTCGAAACTCAAACTCAAAAAAAAATCAAAGATTCAATAAACATTAATAGATGAAATCAATCAATAAATAGATAATATAGGAGATGTGGGTGGAATAAATAACTGAACAAGTTCATCTATTTTTAAATAGTCAATCTAATTTTTGAGCCATGAACTGTTCTGAAGCTCTATTTGTGAAAATTGGTGTGAATTAATGTATTATGTATTATACCCAATACATGAATTAAAACTTTAAATCATGTCATACAAATGTATTATGTATTATATCCATTATATGAATTAAAAATTTAAATTGTCATACAATCATAATCGAGCATTACTATTCATACAAATGTAATCTAATTAAAAAATCAAACACTAAGCGAACTAAGAGAGTATGATGATGACACAAAAAGAAAAATGTGATAAATTTAAAGTTTTTTTATGTTGAAGAACAGCAAGACTTTAAACTACAAAGTCAACAATGGAAGAAATATTAAGAATCGTAGGATAAATGAAACTTCAGTTTTGGGAAAAATGGAAAGAAACAACTTTTTCAATTATTGAAATCTAGTTTCAACACATAAATAAATCAGTGTTTATTGTTAATAGTATCACAAATCCTATAGTACGCCGACATATTTTTCTATCTATCAAAAGGTGAAAGTACATCTTTTAACTTAGGTTGTGTTTGATCACATACAACCTTATTTATGACCTAAATGGTTGTAGCAACAATAAAACTACCGTACATACCACGATTTACATTTTTCAGAAAATATCATTTAGTTTTAGCAATTGATAATTAAAACATGATGTATCATTCAGCCCTTTACTTGGATAAAACAATACAATAAGTACAATTGATATTGTGAATAATTTGATAACCATGGTACAATATCTTTTAATAACTATAATAAAAAGATAATTTTTTTTAATGTTCAAATACTTGAATGAGACTCTTCACCCATTGCAAATGCCTCTTCATCTTGATTTTCACGAGATATAAAGTCATCCATATTAAATTGATTTTCGTTCAAAATTTTCTTATCAGGCAAAATAAGATCAACAACTGCAAGCGAAACAAAACATTATAATGTATAACATGAAAAAAAAGATGAACACATATAAATTCGATTTTATATACATAATGACACATTTTTTAGGCAAAATCCATACGCATAATAAAAAGTTTTAGTTAGTTTGTCTTTTATCACAACATTCAAAATCTATTCAAAGGGCTTAATTGAAATATTTCTCATAATTCATGAATCACAAAAAAAAAATAAAAAAAAATAAGCAATGATACATTACTATTTTTCATTTTGCTTTTAGATTGAATAACGTGACAATCCATTTTTTTCAATTATGAGAGTAAACAAAAGTTTTATATGGTGTCACATTGGTATGTTACTTTTGTTCTTACTTACAAGTAAGTTGGATGAGTTGTAATTTTCAAAACACTTACCAATATTTTATATCTATTACTAATGTTTTAAGTGTGTTACAAACAATAAATATTTACATGACAATTAAGGAACGAATTGTAAGATTCAATAATAAATTTTGTTCCAAACCATCCAAATAGTTGACAAGCAATCAACATATGTAACAAGTTTGATACCTATTAAAAAGATTAAATGAATAATAAAAGATAATTCAATGTACTATATACAAGTTTGTTCTCATTAAATATACACAAAAATAATATTTACAACATGACTTAATTTATTTTAGTGTTTCATTTCAACTCATTTTTCTCTCATTTAATTCAAAATAAGTGAAATTTAATATTTTTTTTCTCAAAGATTAAAAAAAACCTATACAACCACATGCTAAATTATCTTTATATTATATTCTCTCTATCCCACATTTCATTACATAGTGTAGTAAAGATGGAATAAATACTTAATTTGATTCTTAGCAGTATAATATACTGATGTGAAAAAAAAAAAATGAGTATGTCATAACATAGTCCAGAGTCCAATAATGAAAAGTTGAGGTTTTAGAAGATGAAATAAGAAAAACTATAATCGGAATTTCCAAATCAACTAAGGCAAAGAAATCAATGCCAAACAATTTTCTTGATCCCTCAATGTTGTGTTTTCCCCCTATTTATATGTGAAGAAATGAAACAAAAGAAAAGAAGGAAAAAAAAAGAATATATCATTATCTTTCTTCAGATACTCGTGCCTCTTTTATATAATACCAAAAGGAGTTTATGTTTGATTTACTAATTTTTTTTAAGTTTTTTTATATTGTAATCCATTATTACATTATATTCTTTTATTACTTATTCAATGCGTTTTCAACTCTCATTTAAATCAATTTAAAAGTCACTAGATTTTTTTTTTATTTTTTAATTTTTTTTTTATCTTTTGAGTATTTTAAAAAATTATGTTATTAGTTGTAAAATCCATAAGAAATGTTTGAATTGCAACAACAAAAATTAAATTTTAGTTTATTAATGTATTTCTTTTAAAAGATAAGTAAAATTATATTAATACTCGTAAAATAGTATTTCTTGTCACAGTATATAATGATAATAATTTGTCTAATATTTTATAATAACTATTTGGTACGTAAAATCATAATTATACTAGTTTATTTGATTGCAAACGATTCTTTTATTATTATTATTATTATTGAAAATTTATAACACATATTATAATTATTGTAGAGACCACAATTATTTAATGAAATAATTTTTACACAAGTCTGGAAATTGTTTTTTTTCTGATACGTACATGTAATTTATTTTTAAAATAAAGAAATTAATATTTTGTTTAATGACTGCTGGAAAATTTAAAACATAGACATGTATAAAACTGTAAAACTCAAACTTTATTTTATTTAAGATTAAATTATTTATTTAAACAATTGAAAATTCACTTCTCAGCAACTTTATCTTTAAATTTTTTTAAGGTTGTTTTACTAAATAACTCAGAATTTAAATAGATATATATTAGCAACTTAAAATAGTTGTACAGAGTTATTTAATTACAAATTATTATTGGGACGGTTTTATGATAAATAATTATCATATGATGATTTATAATTACATTATAGTGTGAAATTGAGTATTTGTTTTTAAAAAATAAGTAATGTTAAATAAAGTAATATTGATAGAATAAAGATACGCACAAAAGCACTTATTTAAAGTTAAGTTGTTTTTTATTTATTATTATTACTTGCTATATTTAGCTGTAACGATTTTATTTTTATTTTTATATATACATGTAATTGAAAACATTTTTTCCGTTCTATAATAAATCATTCAAAAAATATGGTAATTTTAATTAGTTTGGTTCCCGGATCCCATTCTCTTTCATTTTGTTTGGACTGGTATCGGAAAGGTTAGTTGTTTCTTCGTCGTGGATCTGTTCAGATCTCATCGAATCTAAGCAACGATGTTTCTGCATTTCATTCTAATCCAGTGATAATCGTTCCGTTCACTTCACACTCTCGTCAACAATGGCAGATGTTGCCGGAGTCACAGTGGTGCGAACCGGTCACCTTTCTTTTCAATTGCACTTCAACTGAAACCATTTCACTTTTCAGTTTCACTCAATTACTGTTTTCGATTTTCATTTCTCTTTATCCTTTGCTGATTCCGCTCTCTGCAGAGTCCCTCGATTGGCGAAACCAGCGATGCACAAAAGAATGTGTTCGATTTGGGAGCATTTGTTGGTGACCTAACTTTGGAAGAGGATCCGAGCAGGTTTTGTTCTCTTTCTACTACGTTTAGTTTCAGCTCGTGCACTTCGGAGCTTGAAACTTTGGAATCAAAATTAGATTACTAGTTGTTTCATGTTTTTTCGGTTAACTGGTTTTGCAGCGACGATATATCGTTGGAAGGACTAGAGCAGGAACTGGAAGAGTGTAAGAACAATGATGTGAGTCACTTTACCGTCGCTGTGTTGAAAGCGTTACTGCTGTTGAAATGGATCGGCATGTATTAAGTTATTATGTTGCTTTGTTTTGTGTAGGTAGTTGCTAATATACTTTCTAAAGGTACCAAACTTAGGGATTATACGAAAGGAGTAGAGAACGATTTGCGTAAAGTTGAATTGGATTCAATTCAGGTTTGTGATCAATTTTCTGTAAATTTTAACTGCTGCTCCGTTTCATTTTACTTGTCCTGGTTAGTATGAACATCTGATCAAATTGTGGTTGTTTTACTCAGCTAATGCTTTTGCTTTTTTTGATCTGATGATTAGTTTTAATACTGTTCCTTTTATTACAGGATTATATTAAAGAAAGTGATAATCTAGTCTCTCTTCATGATCAAATTCGTGATTGTGATAGTATTTTGTCACAGATGGAAACTCTTCTAAGTGGATTTCAGGTATGTTTGGCCAAGTAAGTTTTAACATGACGCTTGAATTTAACACATCAATTTTCCTCTCCTTTTTATTAAGACTTCTCCCCATGAGAATTACTAGATTCGCTTAATGCTTTAGTACTTATTGACCTGTTATTCATCTGTAATAGTTATGTAGCAAAAACTATGCTAAACCACAACAGTACATTCAATAATTTGAAGGACTTACTAAAATATTTGAAGTACATTTTTCTTATATTTATTGGATATTAAATCAAGAATTCATTTTTTGATTTTTTATCAGGCTGAAATTGGTTCCATTAGTTCAGACATAAAGATACTCCAAGAGAAGTCTATGGATATGAGTTTGAGACTTAAGAATCGCAAGGTATGAATGTTTAATTTAAACAAAATAAATTTCATAGTTGTTCACTCATGTAACGCAACTTCCTTTTGGCCTTTGTTAGTAGTAATTCAACCAAACCCAATATGTAACTAACTGTCTTTTTTACCTGGGAAGCAACCTTCGTCAAAACAAACATTTTGATTTCTTTTAATGTTCATCCATTACCTCTATGCACTTTTGTCTCTTCTCCTTAGACCTTCTTTTCTCAATCTCTACTTGTGTTAAGGTTTCTCTTGTTTCATCCAACAGGTGGCTGAATCCAAATTGGCTAAGTTTGTGGAGGACATAATAGTGCCTCCAAGGATGATTGATATTCTTGTTGATGGAGAGGTATTTATATTTTTTCCATGACCAAGCGCTCTCCACCAATGTTGCATAAGATGCTTTTGGTGGTGTGAAAAATATATTTATTTTTTAATAGTATTCTACTAGTTTGCATTTTACATCCATTTCTGTTTTTACGATTTCAAAAATGATATTCTAATTGAGGATCTCTGAGGTGTTTTCTTTTGACTTTGATTGTTTTATGCTATAGAAACTATATCTTTAGTAGCTTTGGTAATTCTATTGATAATTTTGGGAAACTTGTTGTAGCTTGAATCTTGATTAGCTTTATTGATTTTGACATATCTGCACATTGGTAGCCATAGAAACATTTAAAAATTGTACAATGATTGCCATAGATTGACAGAAAATATCTTCCACTGAGGTACATCGTCCTAGAGTTAATTTATTTCAATTCAATTGTCCTGTGTATGTTTTCTTATTTCCATTCAGATCACTCAATACTTAATGTGTATAGTTTCTTTCATTATATATTCCACGTTATTATTATATAATCTTTTAATTAGACTTGTACTCGTTGGACTTCTTTTCAGGTCAATGAGGAATATTTGAGAACACTAGAGATTCTCAGTAAAAAACTGAAGTTTGTAGAAGTTGATCCAATGGTTAAAGCTTCAAAAGCTCTAAAAGATGTTCAACCTGAGCTTGAGAAGCTCAGGCAGAAAGCAGTTTCAAAGGTTACCTAAAATAATAAGAATAATATTTTTTATAGCTCATTTTTCTTTGTATTTGGAAGCCATTTATTAGGTAAAAATTAACTATCATGAATTTTTATCTGTAGGTGTTTGACTTTATTGTTCAGAAGCTTTATGCACTGAGAAAACCCAAAACCAATATCCAAATACTTCAACAAAGCATCCTTTTAAAATACAAGTAAGTTTTTCTTATTGTTTGTGGTGATCTTGAAGAATCTATTTATGAAGTATTCAATTAAATGTTGTGGCTGCCAACTTGCTATCATTAACGGAATTTTTGTGTTGCCTGCCAACATTGGAAGGCTGTGAAATATTCCAATCTATACTTCACTTCTTTGCCACCTTTAAATTGAGGACTCACTTGTGGTAATGTTTAGAGCTTCTGGTTCTATGGTAATCTAATGAATCGAAGTATAAATGTGTAGGTATGTTGTTACCTTCCTCAAGGAACACGGCAAGGAAATATATAATGAAGTTCGTGCTGCATACATTGATACAATGAATAAGGTAACTTTAAAAACTAGAATCTTGAATCAGTATTAGTATTGGGAGTAGAAAAGGTCCAGTTGCTTCTGAGTGTTTGTCTTTGTTTCTAATCTTGGTCCAAAGCATCTTTTTTGTTATTAAACTTTTCAACAAGATCATGGCCCATGTGTCATCAAGATAGTTTGGTAAGCTTAGTATTTAACCTAAGGCACCTTTAAACTTGAAATCTGTTGACAAAAAGCTTGTTTTGTATGATTAGGATTCTACCTAAATCTAGGTTCAATAATGAAGGAAGCCAGAGGCACCGAACCAGAAATACATTTATTTTTCATAAATTGGGTTTAAACTGAGATATGTATATGATAGCAATGGAGACTTTAGGTAACTCTGATTTGGCATAATAACAAGCCCAAATAAGCTTATTCTTGTTAGTTTCTCCATGAATCTTATTGTGGAAAAGGGTAAAAGGAGCTCACAGGAAGGTCATAAGCAACTATCACAAGCCCCATAAGCTCTTCCTAATGCACTCTAGGATAACTTCAGATAAAAACGGTGTTTAATATAACCTCAAGAAATACGCTAAAGCTGCTGCTGAATGTTTGCAGGTTCTTAGTGCTCATTTTCGTGCTTATATACAAGCATTGGAGAAATTACAACTGGATATAGCAACATATAATGATTTAATTGGTGTAGAGACAAGAAGCAGTGGTCTATTCACAAGAGCAAGGGAACCACTGAAGAATCGATCTGCAGTATTCGCGCTTGGGGATAGGATTAATATATTGAAGGTATAACTCTGTCTAGGAAAGAGGAAATCCTTGATGATGATTTGGGTTTTTGATCACTGATCAAATTGGCCTAAAATCCGTGTGTTTATTTAATTTAATTATGCTGTTATTGATGTTAAATAGTTTTCTTCAAGGAATGGAGGTTAGTTAAACCTCAGGAAAAATAACTGTTGGAAAAGAACGAAAATTTACTTTTTAGCAAGTTGTATTTCAAGATTTTTTGACCTATTAGTAATTTTATAAAGCAGTAATGATTAGTTATATGTTACTTTGATAGTTTGATTCTGCCATTAAATTCATATAATACTAGAAATCATGTTTTTAAGATATCCCATATCTACCAGGAATAATGCCGAAATACTCTTAATAAGGTCTGGGAAACTCTCTTCTTATGCTAGCTTTTGGGTTTGAGTTATATTCAGTCCATTTCTATCATGATATTAGAATCTATTGGTTTTTTATTTTGGTTCACCCATTAATTTCCACTCTGACTAATTTCACAGCCAAGGAGTGAGTGGGGGTAAGATGTTTTACTCCTAAATATGGTACAAGAGCCTGATCCATTCTGAATACAATTGTTATTCGTTTGTTGTAATATTAAGTCATTAGGGTTGTTTGGCTTAATAGAAATTGATGTATTATCTGCATAGATTTTGAAGACTTTTGGATAACTGCATTTTGCTTGTTATACTCTTGACAGGAAATTGATGAACCTGCATTAATTCCTCATATAGCTGAAGCAAGCTCCAGTAAATACCCATATGAGTTCCTGTTCAGGAGCTTGCAGAAACTGCTTATGGATACTGCTACTTCAGAGTACTCTAAAAGCTCACTATGTCTTGTTATTATCATCATAACATAAAGTCCCTATTGTTATGCATATTGACATTATTTTCGTTCAACTGCAGATATAATTTCTGTGATGATTTCTTTGGAGAAGAAGCTATATTTTACGAAATATTTTCAGGTATTTTTTTTCTGGAGTGTCTTGATTATTGTGGGGATTTTTTCTTTTCTTAAAGAAAATTAAGGAAGACTTCTAGCTTATTTATATGCGAGATGAACGTTGTTGGATTCATTGTCTCTTTGATGTGTATGAGGAGCATATCCAAAATGAGAACTCTAAGTTACCATGAGAAATGAGAATATACGAACATTTAGTTACAACTATTAGTTTAAAATTAATGGTTTACATGGCGTATTAAATTTCGAATCCCTTGTGATTTTCTTTCTTTTTAATTAAAGTACATGTGAGATTTTTAAAAGATCACTTAGAACTTGAAATTAAATAAATGACCAGAGCTATTAATTTTAATCCAACCATTGTAATGAAATGTTCTCTCTCACAATAACCAAGAGTTGTCTCTCTCTCACACACACATGAGGATTGCTACTATTATATGATCGGTTATCTGAAGAAGGGTCTAGCAAGTTACACCTGTGAGAGTATATCAATAATAAATGAGAGGTTATAATATGCTAAATTAACTCCTTAAAAACAAGTGGGGATCATGTATAAGTAAACATCATCGCAAAAATGGTATTAGAACATCAAGAAAAATGGATGAGAGTTGTTTAAAATAATTGATTAATAATTTTAGCATTGAAAACTAAGGAGGGATTTTTTATGAATGAAAAATTAAAGCCCTAAATTAATGAATTACTTGTTTGCTAGAAAAACATTTAGTGCTGAAAATGAATAAAAGTTAAGACCAGGAAAATTCATGTTGGCTCGAAAGTTAGAGTGGCATCAAGTGGGCGAAAAAAATTGAAATCACATATGATATGGTTTAGGCATGTGAGAAGAAGACTGATAAAGGCCCTTGTTAGAAGAATCGCTAGATGATAGATAGCCTAATAATTTGAGGTAAAGGTAGGTAGATCAAGAAAGAATCTAATGGAATCATTAAGAAGGATTCAGAATTTGCTCACCTCTTCTATGAAGTAGTTATAGAGAACATGATTTCATTCTGACCCTACCTTATGGAAAACAGGTTTGGTGGTTGTTTTGTAATGATCTGAATATAGAAAGGACAGTTGTTAAATTCATTTTGGTATAAATTATACTTGTACCAAAACCACTAGATCACTTCAGTTCAGTGTTGAATCTCATTTCATTTCAGAATTGGGTTTTCAAGAAGACCCTTATGATTTGCTCTTTGGTATTTTCAGGTCCATTTGGTGTCATTGATGAGCACTTCAATTCAGTACTTCCAAATTGTTATGATGCTATAGGCCTCATGCTTATGATTCAAATAATACACAAGCATCAGGTAATGTTTTATTTTGTAAGCCTCTGATTGTTTTTATCTTTGGGTGAAAAGAACATGTCTAAGCAAACACCATAGTGATGCTAATTAGACAGTTCTGGGCTAAGTAAGTGTAACCTCAGTGGATGACTGTTAACTGTTTTAGCATTTTATTCCAATTTCCAAGAATCTGCTTCTGAATCTTAACCCCATCCTGAAATTCTGGAAGGTTGTGCTCCGAATAAAAAATTTAGAAATAATTTGATTTGATTTGATTTTATTTATGAATTAATGCTTATGTTTGAAATTCGTTATATAAAAAAGGGTTTGAATTTATTTAAAAATCAGATTCCATGTTTGGAATGCATTAAAGATAAAATGAATTGACTTTATGTTAGCACATTACTTAAAATGACTCAATTAATAAGTGAAAAAGAATGTCAATTCAATTATTAAAAATATGAGTGGATTACTATTTGTGCACAATTATAAAAAAAGGATTTCCAAATAAAATCAATTTTATATATCATAACTATACACAAATGTATTCATTTATAAATCAAATCAATTCTTAAAATATTTGACTCCAAACAGACTGAAACGGGATTCACTCAATGATTTGGGGGCTTGGAATATATTTAAGAAGAAACTACCATATGAATGAATAATGTTGAAATGAACCTTTCTACATCATGAAAATATTTATGACTCTTCACTCTTAAACCAATTGAGCACATAAAACTCACGTAGAAATAAAGCTTTGTTAAAAAAATATAGCAATCAACAGAATAAATTCTAGCATTCTGAATGTTTTGGGAGATGTGCTTGGTGGTGCACTTGGAGAAATTTCACTATTATATTTAATTTGTATCTGACTTTTTCAATTTCAGCTCATCATGTCTCGGAGACGGATTCCATGCCTGGATTCATATTTAGACAAGGTCAGTTTTCTATTTATAGACTTATTTAAACAAGATAGCCTTCTCTTGGAAGTGTTTAAACTGGGAAGCCATATAATTAGATGATTGGACTTCTATGTTTGGTAGTACATACATTGAAATGTGAGTCTAGCTTTGTATACTATTCTAGCATTAGAGTTACTGGGATGTTACTATTGTTAAAATAACAATAGATGTAAAAGAGAACGTAAAATGTGATTGACACTTGCCCACTGGGGTCTTTTTTTCTTAAATATGATTGACATTGGTTGATGACAGGAAAACTCAAGTCTGACCAGATTTTCCCCTTGTTATCATTTGGGATAATGTTCATTTACATTTTTATTATAATATATGTAGATTGTTTCCTAGCCTTTGCAAACTTTAAAGTGTGATTGATTGAATTTTCTGGATGCAGCAATATTGTCTTACTAATTGTTCCAACTTTATTTTCTACTACATAGTGCAAATCACGTTTTTGTACAATATATAGACAGATTATGTATTCTTTTATTTGGCAAATATTTGAAGCAGAATGTGGAGGGTATTTACTTTTTATGCCCCGCTCCCAATTGAACTTCCTTCGCACCCTTTTCTTATTACCTCTACTATCGCCCCCAATTCTTGGTTTCTGATATCCCTCTCACATACAACTGGCATAGTTGGAAATTACCTTTAGATTTAGATGGACTACATTATTAATGGCTTTAAGGAATACTGCTAATAAGATAATGAACCCGTGTATCATTTAGAATTTACTACTATCGAGGCATGATGAAGCTAATTTTATTTTGTGCAGGTCAATATATCCTTGTGGCCTAGATTTAAATTGGTATTTGACATGCACCTCAACAGCTTGCGTAATGCAAATGTGAAGACATTATGGGAAGACGATGTTCATCCTCACTATGTCATGAGGCGTTATGCTGAGTTTACTGCTTCTCTTATCCATTTAAACGCTGAATGTGGAGACGGTCAGGTTAGTGTGATAGATAATAGTCATCGAGTTTTCTTCTGTAAAATTCTAATATAATATATCCTCTGATCAATTGCAGCTTGATTTGAATTTGGAACGACTTAGAATGGCTGTTGATGACTTACTTATCAAGCTTGCGAAGAACTTCTCAAAACAAAAATTACAAACAGTGTTTCTTATAAACAACTATGATATGACAATTACAGTTTTGAAGGTAGGATTTTGTCAAATAACTGTTTTAAAGTACAGCTATATTTGCATAATCAGAGATGTGGTTTTCATAATCAGATAGGTTTTTTTCTGACTTTTGGCAACTGAAGCTTTCCCACTTTCTTGATTCCAGGAAGCAGGACCTGAAGGTGGAAAGATTCAAATGCACTTTGAAGAACTACTGAAGAGCAATACAACAATATTTGTGGTAACTACAATCAATTTCTTGTATATTTAGTTTCAATATACTGTTAGTTTTGGCAATATATGAGTGCATCAATTTTCTGTTGCTATATATTCACATTCTTGTTTCTTTTTGGCATATGATGTTCACATCTTAGGCCCACGTAGAATTTTGTAGTGTTTTATGTCCTATATTTGCGATAATGACTTTCAAATAACACAAGCATGCTGAGTCGCCGCACCATCAATTCACGAGAACTCAATTTGTTGTGTAAAAAGGTTAAAAACCATTTATGCAGATAAAACCTCAGAAATCATAACTATGATCTCCAAATTGGAGAAAGGACTTACAATAGTTATAAATTTAACAAGCCTTTCAGATTGAAGAAAGGGGAAAGGGTACCGATAGATTATACTAAGCAAATATGATGAAATTTTCCTGCTTATTCTCATGTGTGGTTATCCTTACTGTTCTCCTCATTCCTTATAGGAAGAACTGCTTCAAGAACATTTTAATGATTTGATCAAGTTTGTAAAGTCTAAAGCTTGTAAGTATCTCAACAAGGACACGTATTGTTTATGTTCTCTATTTTGAAAAATACGGGCTTGATTGTGTGTAATTTGTCAGCCGAGGACCCAACATCAAGTCCAGATAAACCTATAACTGTCGCCGAAGTCGAGCCCCTAGTGAAGGATTTTGCGAGTAGGTGGAAGGCTGCAATCGAGCTGATGCATAAAGACGTTATTACTTCTTTCAGCAACTTCTTGTGTGGTATGGAGATCTTAAGGGCTGCATTGACTCAATTGTTGCTCTATTACACAAGACTCTCGGATTGCATTAAGAGGATCGTCGGTGGATCTGCATTGAACAAGGATCTTGTTTCCATATCTTCAATCATGTATGAAATTAGGAAATACTCGCGGACTTTCTAATCTCTTCAGGATGTCATTGTTATATACTGGATCTAAATCACGATCAATGATATTCCATTTAATATTATGCAAAAAAAAAAAAAAAACATTTTTGGATCCTGTCAAAGAAAGATAGCTTTGCTTCTTTCCGGACACCCAAATAAGGGCACTTTGTGGTGCAACCTGTTTGGGAATTACAAAAGTACAGATAATATAGGTTCAAAGCTCACCATTGTTGTATAATGGCAAACGCATCAGTCGTTCATGTGTGGTTTTTTATACTGAGTAAATTCTTGTAGAATTTTTTTTTTATCGAACCTTGATTTAAGCATTCTCAATAGCAAGCTGATCACACTAGATGTAATGATAAGAGTGAAATTCATGTATCCGTGTCATTGTGCAAGTATCAGTGTATGAAATTATTATTATTATTCTGCCATCATCACCAAGGACTGAGTAGGTAGGGACCTTATTCTTTAGCATTCTTTACGGGAATAAGCGTAATCGAGCAAAAACACCTGTTTCGTTTTTATATGTCGCAGCCCTACTGCAATCTGTCATTTTATTTTAAGAAAACTACAATGTTATGTTTTGATTAAATTGTAATTGTGGTATTCTTTTAGTTCTTTATATGTGGTTTTGATTTTTTAAGTTTTCTTTTCCAATAATAAGTTATCAGCAAATACAAGTGAACTTGAGATCTTATTAAGTTCAGAGCTTTAGGCATTAAGTTTGAGGATTTTATTTATCTATATATTACTCAACTTGCTAGTCAGTCATAATACTTATCGTTCATAGTTGTAAACAGTACTTCTTAAAACTTTCAATGGTTGGATAGATATTTTGTGGAGCATGCTGCATTGTGATATGTTTGTGAGTTGAAGTAACAACTGAGATACAGTAGGGTAGGGACGACTCAACAGTGATGAGATGGTTTGTTTGTAAGAGAACCAAGCTCTGATGTTCCCTCGTGGCATATTATAATTTTGAAATCTGAATTAAAAATGTCAGATCTATCCCCTGTCTGGGTGTGTGTGACTGTACTTACGTGAAAATGAAAGCGACTTGCCAATATCTCAATCGCACTCAAATTTGAACGAATCAGAAATTAAGAAAGTTAAACTAAATTATTTAAATACAATTTCTGAAACTATTTATAGGAATATAGGGATATACAATGACGACATCAAATTCAATCATAAATTATCATATACCATAAATAAATTTGTTTGTTGACTTTTATTTTTTAAATTTTATTAAGGATAATAAATTTGTTTCATTGACACATGATCATGAAATCGCAGTAAATTTGCTCACGAGATAAATCCTACGCTTCAGAAAACAACACTCAGCATTTTCGTCGGAAAAAAAAATAAGGCCAAATATATATATTTACATATTAATCTCTATGTTATTGTATTTAAAATATTAGGAACTATTTTTTAAGAAAACATTTGAGAGGCTATTTAATATATTTATTGCACTTTTAGTTCTAAGATTATCTTAAATGAATTTTACTTTAAAAATTACTTAGATAAAAAGGATTTACCTTAAAGGATTTAGAAAACGTTACAACAATATATTTTCTTGCATAATGTTGTTAATACATATAACAAACGACGCTTGTTAAATAAAAAAATTAGCCTCTGAAATTTTTTTCTCCATCAAACCACCAAGAATTATTTAACGAGTATGAAGAGGTGGCAGATAGCGTAAAGTGGCAAAGCAAAGAACAGAAGCATTGGGTGTGGATCTAAACAGATGATGATGCGATACAAAGAGGTTCCAATTTTACCATTTTCTTTCTGTTTTTCCCCTTTTTCTCAGATAATATGAACGAATCTCACAATGTAATAGTTATTATCAATTAATTGCAGGAAAAAGAAGCGAAGAAGGAAGCGTTTAGAAAATATCTGGAAACAAGTGGAGCTGTGGATGCTCTCACCAAAGGTTTTTTTCCCATTCGCATATTCCTCTCTGCGTTTTTGAAGTAATTGCTGAGTTAATTAACGAGTCTTGTTGCTTTCTTTGTTCCCAATTTGGCGTTGGTGAAGTTCTGGTTGCTTTGTACGAGCAAAACGACAAGCCTTCTTCTGCCGTTGAGTATGTTCACTTGTTCACTTCGCATTCTCGTTTGTGACTCCACACGTGTGACACACACGCTTCTCTTCGCAGGTTCATTCAGCAGAAGCTGAGCTGTCCTTCCATATCCGAGTATGAAAAATTGCAGGCCGAATTCTCCGATCTGCAAATCAAATACAATGAGCTCTTGGCAGCGCACCAGAGAACCTGCAAAGAGGTTTTTTTTATTATTATTATTTACCATGCTTTTTACTTTTTACTCTGCGAGACAGTTGCTGTGAATATGTAATATTTTTATAATTATGATTAATAATTAATTACACAATGCTATCAAGTTAATGGGTGCGTTTGTTGTTAAAATACAGTCTGTGATACTTTGATTAGAGAATTTGAACAAAAATTGAAGTGCATAAGTTGATTTTAGGGAGAAGATTAGTTCATTTTACGACTTTATTTCCTTTTTCTGATAGTGTTTACGGGGAAGTTTATTCAACCATAGTTATACATGTAATGTGCTGGGCTGTAGATGTTAGTATTCATGATGGGAGGTGAAAAGAATAATCTACTGTGTATAGAGCATGTGATAGAAAAAGTGGGACTCTTCTTGATTAGCAACAAGATTGAGCTTGAAATGTTGGTTATGATGGATTAATAATGTCTTGTGTGGTTAGGGAACTCGGTTATCTTAGGTTCGTTAATGGTAATGTAGGAGACAAAGTAAGGGGAAAGTGTGGATAGGAAAAGAGCTGTGGACCTTTATAGAAGGGATGGAGGTCGGGGACTGGCAGAAGAGAACAAAGCTCCTCTTGTGGATAGTGAAGATTGTTTTACTTGAAAGTTAAAACCAATTTTGACCGTCCCCTTTGACTGAATTGTCAGGATTAACAGCTGCTCTCGGGCACGCAATTGTTATCATTTCTGTAAATATGGACAATCAGTATCAGAAGGTACTTATAATAACATGACTTTTTGAAGTTGTGTGATTTTTGTGTGTTGTTCTTTAGTATTTATAATATGATTTAATTATCAATATGTGCTCATCTCGCTCTCAGCATTAAAAAGACCCTCTCTCTCATATGCTGGCAGAACTGTGCATGCACATACTTTTGTTAAACTCAGAGCATGAGGCCAAAACTCTGCCTTCTGCTGTAGAGATCTCATATAAATACAATTTAATTACAAGTTTTCAATCTGATTTTCAGCCCATTAAATCTGCCAAACTACCATATATACATTTAAGCATATTATCCTAATTAAGAGATGAGAATAACAGGTATAAATACAAATAATGCTTTTGTCCATTAATGCTATTTACACCCCCCTCAAATTGATATTGGTAGATCCACAAGCATCAATGACACTACATCCTATGTTATTTTCTTCTAAGGCCAGAAGTTCGGTTTCACCAACCTTTTGCCAGTATTCATTGTCCATGGCCTTGTTTATGAGAAGGAATAGGAATGGATGATAGTGTTGCTGTCAAGGAATTTTTATACCTATTTGTGGGCTTAAGAACATGCGAACTGCGTCCCCGTGGAGCTGGATCTGGTTCCTACACTGGGTCAGCGGCCAAGGAAATATTTGAGGGGCCCCACGGGAATTTGATTCTGATTTTGAGTTGCAACACTTTGTCTTTTGTTGACCAAGAAAGATGATGATTGACCTTCCAAAGAGTTAGAAAACAATGGCAAAATAGAAATTGGAGAAGAGAGAGAGCCATGATGTGTTGCAAAAAATATTCTCTTGGAAGATGACATTTCTAGAGACCTGAATCCAACTAAGGTTAGGATCATAACGTGGAAAGCACAACCCTTTTGGTAAGGAGAATATCCAAGAAACACATGCAACAGATTATGTAATTAGTGTGGTGCATTCTTGTGGAGGAAGATCGACATAACATACACGATCAAAGATGTGAAGAGTCGAGTACTTTGGTGAGTGAAGGGGGACTCATTGCTTATTGAAGGAGATGGAAATGGAAGGGCTTAGTCTAAAATTGTGATTGCACATGAAACTCTTGGAAGAGGGTGCAAACAACATCAATCAAATGGTTGTTTTTTTGTCCAACACCCCGTTTGTAGTGAGGTTGAAGGGCAAGGCAATTGAGATACAATGATTTGATGTGTACTCACCCCCATTGTCAGAGTGAAGATGTCAAGTTTAAATAACTTATATCAGTATATTCAGTCCAAAGATTCATAAATTGAGAGTAAAAATCATATATGAAGAGACTATCTTGCTTAGAGGTAGCTATGTCATGTTCAAGCTGGAATCATTGAGCTGCATCATTTTGATTATAGTCTTTCTTCAAGTGTGTCCGCATCGTTGTTGTAGTCTTGTAAAGGCAACTGTTGAAAACAATGTTGGGATCAAAGGAAGTTGGGATCCATGCCATGACTTGAGCATCTTTAACTTTCTATTTGGCATAGTAAACATTATGTTGGATTTTGTCAGAGTCAGGTGTGCTACCATCAACATGTCCCCACAAATCTTTTCCTTTGACAAATATTTGGAATTGGAACTCCCATGCTGAGTAATTTTTGCCATTAAGGCAAACTGTTAAAACATCATTTTTTCATAGACATGGATGTAGTTAAAAGGAAACAAAATACAGCTGGAGGGGAATCAGGACAGGGAAACAGGTAACCAATAACAACTTGACTGGAAAACAAAAAAGATCCAGAAACTTGGACTAGGGTGAAAAAACAAGAACAAAAAACGCATGCTAACTAAGTTCTGGGATTGAAACCTAGGTTGATACCGTGTTAAACTTGGAGAGCATGAGGTCAAATTAGGTTTTTTGTTTTCCTGCCGGAGACATCTGATATAAATACAATTTAATTACAAACTGTCAATCAGATTTTCAGCCCACTAAATCTGCTAAATTGCCATAGATACGTTTAAGCATATTATCCTAATTAAGAGAATAATAGTTTCAAATGCAAAAAAATGTACATTCCCGTGTAATTTGCTTTGGATTGGAGAAATGCTATTGTTTAATTATTGTGCGTTCCCTCGCATGCCATGCCAATGAAAAGGATATAAATTATTCTCCAAAATCTTGACTTCCAATTGATGCATTCTGAAGTATGTTAATTTCCATCTATTATGATTGATCTCCATATAAGTGGGTTATGACTCTCGGCTTCAACATTGCATTTGTGGGGAAAAAGATCCCCTAAACCAAAACAAAATACTACACTTCTAATCCACAATTTGGTAATTTTGGCCCCCTGATACCTTCTATTCAAATATTCCATTGGTTCTCTTGAATTTATTGTTTTTATTTTTCTGTTTGACTGATGTTAGGGTTATTCACCATGTTTCATATGTCTTCACAGTTAGAAGAAATCAAAAGCTCGCATGTCTTGGCAACGGTATCTACCAAGGAAACAACTGACAGTGAATCTCCAAAAGATGGGCTCTAAAGCTTCTACGTTGAAACTTGCAATTCTTGGAGGTAACCTGGTTTGCAATTTTTCCGAAGTGTTCTTTTTTTTCAGTGAAAGTGACTACTGATTGTGAATAATATTTTTGGGAATTTGGTTTTTAACCAAACTCCATGGTATCATATGATTTATGTATCCCAATCTCACCTACTGAGATAAGACCGTTGTTGTTGTTGTTGTTGGAGAGTGACACTTGGTAAATTTTGGTTATAGTGGATTCTGTTGTAACTTGTATTCACTTCTTCCGTTTACTTAAGCTGAGACCTATGTGTAAATTGGTGTTGATTTCTTATCAAGTTATACTGATTTTCGAACAGAATTTTTCTTGCTTCTTGGAATCCAATGTAATTGATTTTGAGTTATATTTTGAACTTTTTGCCTGTCCTAGTTTATTCACTTAGTTGCGCAAAATTAGGCAGAAGAAAGTCTGAACTGCCAGTTTATATAGCCTAAATGGTCATAACCCTCAACAGTAGAGGGATTGAGAAATCTAATTAGGCATTTTTGCCACGTTTAATGTTTTCTTCTCTGTTGGGGAGCATAAAAAGTCTGATTTATTTTAGGGAATATTTTAAAAATCACATTACCCACCTAATGCTACAGCTAAACTTGTCTCAAGAGTGAGGGGATGCGTTTTGTTCAGCGTATTTCTATTATTTCTGTGGGAGCTTCTGGAAAAATAAATGAATAATGTATGTATTGTCTTAAACAATAGATTATTTAAACTTAAAGATATTTTTTTAGCATAAATTGAGAAAACTTTGTGATCGTTAAGTAAATAACACCATTGCCTTCATTCAGCTGACACTTAAATGCTGGAAAGAATCATTTCATCGTGTTTGATTGAGGTTTTGTTTAACTTAGTAGCAATACTTTAAGAAAATAGTATGAACCATTAGACTTCTGGGTAATGATTCAGTTGGTTCAAAAATTGTAATGAAATTGTGGTTGAATTATATGTACTGTATAATATAGGTTTATCGGGAATTTTAATTTTTGTACATAAAGGTTATTTAAATTTGGTTATTGCAAGAAAAAAATAACTTTTCAAATGTGTCCCTGTGTATAAGTATTCATTCAACAACGGTTCAGAAGAAAAGAGAATATCTGTCAAATGAATTGAAATATCGGATGGGTTCTTTCAGAAGCTTTAGTTTACATTCACACGATCAAGTCAATATTTTGGTAGAAGTGAAAAGAGGTTTGAAATTAGATTGAATGTTTGCTTTGCGTCTCTCGTGCCTATCCTATGTTTGTTGATTTTTTTTCATTGCATGAGTGCATAGATGGGTCAACCATTTCACTTCAACATTTATTAAGAGACATTTTTTTTTTCTTTGCCCATTACGATGTTTTGGATTGTTCATAATGCCACGACGAGTATGCAGTGACTTCAATTTTCTGTTTGATTGGAGCACTTTTATTACTTGTGACTGGGCAACGTGATTGCTTTCGTGAAATTATGCTCAATATGTCAATTGAGAATAATGAACTTGTTTACAATATGCATAAAACATAGTTAAAAAGATAAATCTTGCTAAAATTGATTAAAAACAATATTATTTATTAAGAATGTAATTATTTACAAAAATTATGTAATAGTAATTTATATTATTAATTTGTAGTTTTCACTTTTTTCTCAAATTCATTCTTATATATAATACTAAATTTTAATTTAGACTTTGTATACAAACAAATGAAAAAATTGCTCACATTCATTATTACTACAGGAATTATGGTCAGTTGTGAATTTGTGAATGCATGATGAAAATGGTTAGCTGTAGACTTGAGAATTTGTAATGGTCCTCTGTATTCAATGCAATGATTTAAGTAACACAATTATTAATGGAAGATTTAGTTCCTTTCTTGTAAATTAAGAATCCCTATTCTCAACAGCTAAATAAAAGTAACACTTATAAGAAAAGGAAAATAAAATAAATCCATTTTGTTTATAATTAAATTAATTTTAATTTAAGAAAAAACTTATCCATTTTACCTTCTGGATTTTTTAATGAAGTTTTTTGTTGAAAACTTTGTACAATCTGCATATACCGTACCTTATTCCAACCCCTCCCACAATATCACATGTTGCTGAATTAACATAGTATTCTCCTTCATTGATTATGTCTCCCTATCCACGAACCCATAGCACAATCCAAAGCAATCCCACACACGTCCAATCTTGGCTTCTAGATAACCATTTTTTAAGTCAAGAACACTTTCAAAATGTCTCCCCAACGCACCCATAAAATTTGTGAACACTTAAAACGACCAGTAGTGTTCTTAGTCATCAGATATGAAGAGCAACTGCAAGTGTTTCATTAGAAATATTTATATTGATTAATACCATGAAACTATTTCTCTTACATTCATTCATATTAAATTCAATTTTTAATTGCATTATAAACAAAGAACAAATAAAAGGGAATTATTTATTAGAGTGAAGTGTGGAAAAAAAAAAAAAAAATCTTGTGTAGGGGAGAAAGAAAAGAGAGAGAGAGATGGGTGAGTGACTAGGATTGAGGAAGAAGCCCAAACCTTATCGGTTTGTGTATTTGGTTGTCAGTGTCACTGTCTGTGACTGCTCCTACTCACTACTTCCTTGTCACCCATTCAAATATCTACCTCCCACTTCACCATTTTTCTTCTTCTATATTATTATTATTATTCTATTATTATTCTAATTATTATTAATATTATTATTACTGTTATTAAATTAAATGGGCTGAGAAATAAAATAATAAAATATGGGAGTGAGAGGGAGATATGATGAAGGGTGAAAATAAAGAGAGGGAAAGACAAAATGAGTTCAGACTCTGCACTGCCCTTCTTCCAAGATAAGCTGTTTTTGTTTTCATTATAAAAATAAATTAAAATATCTAAAAAAAATTGCAGTGGGAGCACACACATCTTCCTGTCCCAAACATGGAACCTAATGAAAACCAACTCACCTCCTTCTTCCACCACCACCACCCCCACCACCACCACCACCACCAGCCCCAGCCGCCGCCGTCGCAGACACCTGCGCCCACCACCGCCGCCGCCCCGACCAACGGCCTCTTGCCCAACGCCGACGGCTCACACATACTGTACCCTCACTCTGTGGCCTCGGCGGTGTCGTCGCAGCTGGAACCGGCCAAGCGGAAGCGGGGGCGGCCGAGGAAGTACGGCACGCCGGAGCAGGCTCTTGCCGCGAAGAAAGCCTCTACGGCGTCGTCTCAGTCGTTCTCCGCGGACAAGAAGCCCCACTCCCCGACGTTCCCTTCTTCCTCATCTTTCACGTCCAAGAAATCGCATTCCTTCGCTCTAGGTTCGCTTTCCCTTTCTCAATTTCGTTTATTAATTCCGCTTCTGTTTGTTTCTCTCCGTGTTGGTGGATTCTGCGTTCTTTGTTTCGTTCTAATTTGAAAACCGTTAGGATTGGGATTGCGAGTATAGCGTTTTGTACGAGTTTGAAAGTTTTTCTTAGTCGTATGAAAGTGTTTCTGTTAGCTTAAGGATTGAGAAAAATACATAAGGTATCGAGTGCATGATTGTTGGCAGAATTTTAACTAGATGTTTCTGCTGTGAATGGGGTGATGCAGGCAATGCAGGGCAAGGGTTCACTCCACATGTCATTGCTGTTGCTGCTGGTGAGGTATGCGTTATTCATACTTCACTCTTCGAATATTGTTTGCTGATTTTAGATTTCTGCATCTACTTGCTTCAGGGCAAGTACAGTGAGTGACATGTAACACAGTCCCGAATGATTTGGTTATTATATTATAAAATAAAGTCACAATCCTTAAATTTCATCCCTAAAATGTTACCATGTATCCTTACAAGTAGTTCCGAAAATAAACAAATTATATAAGCAGTCTCCCAGGTATTAGGAATCACATTATACAGTTTCTTATGTATTGAATAATCCTTCGCAGTAGTTCCAGGACATTGGTAAATTGATGGATATTCAATACATTAGGGATTAGTTTTTGTAAATTCCTTACTTAAAGGCTATTTAAGGGAAAAGGTAATACTTGAGCGACCAAATTGGTAATTTGTTATGTGTACGTGCTTCTGGACCTATATGCTAAACAGCCTGACAATGTATATCCCATATACTACTAATATACCAACTAAATTGAGCATGTAAGTATCTTCTACCGTAAATTTAATTAGTAGGACTGTAAACTTGTCGAGCCAAACAACAAAATCTTAGACTTGCCTTGTAAAAAATGGATTGCTTTGCTTGGCTCATCTATTTAAATGAGCTTAACTGGAAGCTTGAGTTAGACTTGTTTAGAAAAAATAAAGCTTGAGTGTGGTTTGTTTATCCCATTCTTAACTTAATTGTTTTTGCTTTTGTGGAAATTTTCCTTAAACTTATATTATTTTAAACTTTTTACAGTTTAGTATTTAATAAAACATTTGAATACTAGATAATAATATACAAATAGAATACACGCTCAAGATGTAGTATATATGTAATTTTAACTTTATATTATGTTTATAAATGAGCTATTCATGAGTTGTTATTATCAAACTTGTAAAGCATAAGCTTGGCTCATTTATATAACTGAGCTTAATATCAAGTGTAAGATTGCGTTTGTTTCTTTAATTAAACAAACCAGTTTGATCAAGCATTTAACCAGTCAAGCTTGAATAGTTATACTCATTTACGACCCAACTTATTAGTAATTGATTACTATATGTCTTGTTCCACCCATCCCATCTATGTATTGTCCTTCTGGATTTGTTCAACCTGCATGGTTTTCTTGTGTGGTGGTGATTTCAGTCTTTCCAAATAGTAATTTCATGGCAGATCATGTTTAAGTGACTAAGTGAGTTGATGAACAAAGATTTCATAAATAGTGTAACAGTGTCGCTTGTAATTGAGATTGTGTGTTGAGAGGGAGCAATCTAGCACAATTCAGGAATAACGCCTTTCAGGGGTCAGGCTAGTCATCCCGTGTCTCTTGCTGAAGTTCACCAGGTTGCACCTGCTTAAGCGTTCCTATAATGGATCTAGGTGCGGCACAATGAGTGTGCTGAATAGCCACAGTTAACCTGTGAATGTCATGTGAACTGTTAGAGTCAGTATATTTACTCTTTTTCTGCATTTCCCAAACATATAAATTTGTTTCAGAGAAATTATTAGTTTCTGTATTTTTCTGATGTTATTCAATTTCTCCTTGTAGTTCACCGCTCTTTTATATAACTTTTAAATTTTCCTCCATCCTTGGTGTTTGAATTTATTATGTTTTTTCATTTGTCCAGATTTATTTTCAGCTTTCTTCTGTATGTGCACTACTTTTTGATTACTGTTTAACTTGCACTGAATAGGATGTTGGCCAGAAAATTATGTTATTCATGCAACAAAGTAGGCGTGAAATGTGTATTCTGTCTGCATCTGGTTCCATCTCTAATGCCTCTCTTCGCCAGCCAGCAACCTCAGGAGGCAACATTACATATGAGGTAAAATATTAGTCACTGTCTATTTTTATCATATCTATTTGGTCAAAATCTGGTTTACGTGAGTATTACAATAACCAAGACTTAATAAAATCTTGTTTATAATATATTTGATTTTATTGTTGGGTAAATTACATTCTCCTCCTTAGAGATATTGATGTGTGTTGCACTTTGGTTATTTAATGTGAATGAGCCTCTTAAAAGATAGTTTCCTCTCTGTGACACTCTTCATTATTGGCAATGGCAACTATTTTTAAACTTTTACTATCAAATGGTAAAAAATAAGATTCTTGATGAAGTTCTAAAGCTAATATTATAAACATTATTTCGTTCTTAAAAGTCCTATGTGGAAAATTAGTTTCCAGTGACACTGAAAGTTGCAGGAGCAAAAATGCTCTTGGGAGAGATTAAAATTGTATTTGGATCCAATGTGTACCTAATAAAAAGATGTGGAGGAAAGTTATCTACTAAATGGGTTTGGGACCAGGTATAAATACTTGCAAGAGTTTTATGGGAATAGGTGTGGGTGGAGATGCCAGTATGGGTGAATAGGTGTGGAGATGCCAGTATGGGTGGGTACTTTAATATGCACCCCATTTCATACCCACACATATCATTTAATAAATTAAACCTAAAATTTGAAATATTGTATTTATTACTTATTCAATGCTACTAGTTATCATCTTGAAGTTTACCCATGATATAATTCTCATCTCAAACCTAAGGGCTTTTGTTTTCTAAAATTTTCATGGCTTTATATTCATCTAATTATGGGAGCAGTTGGTTGTTCTTCTGTCCAACTTCGGGTATAATTTTTAGTTAATGTTCTTTGTTTGGTTGATTTTTCATAATTGATTTCAGTGTTAACAACAGCATTTTTGTTTTACTAGTTTGTCAGAAAGAAAATATTCCATTTAATTAGGATGCGGGTAATGGGTGAGGCTCTGAGGGTATTGTTTTAAATGTTAGGAATGGATTTTATAACCTCTTTCAAATCTTTCCCATTTCCATCCCTATTAGGAGGCTTATTCATAATTGTCTACAACCATTAAGAGGATCAGTTAATGCAATTGTACTGACGTGCAACATGTTTCTGACGTGGATGGAGAGTGTAATTTTTAAAATTGGAGGGAAAGGAAGTATAATTTAAGCATTACTTGGGGGAGGAAATATACTCTCCCTTTAATTTTAGATTTTTCTCTTGTCATCGAACAAGGTGAATGAGTTTTCAAATTTGAATTTTTCTCTACTAGTAGTAAAGAGACTAGTGTTTTGTCTTCTTTTTTGCTCATAAATTTCTGAAGAAATTCAGTCTGAATACTCTTGTTTCTCAATTATGCTAATAAAAACATTGGATTAGAGATGTTCATTTTAAATTCCATTTAATAACAGTGACTAATTTTCCCTTTTCATATTCTTCATTTTTATCTCATCCTATTTCTCCTCATGTGTGCTTATGGCTTGTTTGTATAAACCCAACTTTTACGGACAAATTTTCTGATGGTCTAAATTGGAAGCTTAATCAAAAATGGTTTCATTTTATGTGGATAGCTCTTGCACTGTCTTCTTGCAAGAAAATTGATCCCCGTTATTCAGTTACCTTCAAGACCACAGACACGATGAGGAACCTTAATGAAAACTTTCTATATTAGATTACGACTGGTCACTTATAGTTAGTTCCGGTCAGCATTAAGTTAGTAATATTTTTTTCTTGTGTTGTCGCTTGTCAATGAATTAACTATTAAGCGGGAATCATTATCTACAACATAATGAACACATAATTGCTGAAAATAGTAGTTGTTAATTTTCTTTTGTCAAGTCAATCTGCTTTATTATATGTGGTAGTCATGTGCTCATATTGCAGTTATTAAAGTTTGACTCTTTTTTGCTCTGACATCAGGGTCGTTTTGAGATTATTTCACTTACTGGTTCTTACGTCCGTAATGAACTTGGAACTCGAACTGGTGGTCTAAGTGTATGTTTATCTAACACTGATGGACAAATCATAGGTGGTGGAGTTGGTGGGCCGCTTAAAGCAGCCGGTCCAGTTCAGGTAATTTCAGAAAGAACTATGAAAGAACTTTTTGGGTGGAAATACGAGCTGTGCCCTGTTTCTATTTTTCTTGGTCTTGATCAATATGCAATTTGTGCCTTGAAAAATTGTAGCCCTAACCATTAATGAGGACTTAGATTTAAATTACATGTTTTCGAACATGGTTTATGATTGGGACATTATGTACCATTAGGCAACCTCATTTAGTGGGACGGTTTGGTAGTCGTTGATATGTTATGTTATGAGGTTGCTAACAGATGCGCAAAGGTAAAACGGGTTGGAGAGAAAGTTATACGTGAACAGTACTCCACATATGTTCTATAGTTTCTTTTCTTATAGCCCTTACCTAATATACACAAATGTGATTTTACATGTATAAAATTTTCATAGGAAGAAAAGGGGGAGATGAGATAGGCATTTAGGATTGTGCTTGGTAAGAGTAAAATTGATAGGGAAAACCGGTGAATAAAATATACATATAGACTTACTTTATATCTACATTGTCAAATTTCTCTATTATATTTTGAACCTTCCTGTTTTCACTCCTACCAAGCACTGCCTGGAAGTCATTTTTGATGAAAGGTTAATCTACACAGGTCATCGTTGGAACATTTTTTATTGACAACAAGAAAGATTCTAGTCCAAAAGTTGATGCCTCTGCAAGCAAGTTGCCACCACCAGTTGTTGAACCAGTATCAAGTTTAGGTTTCCGCCAATCAGTCGACTCCCCTACTGGAAATCCAATACGTGGAAATGATGAGCATCAAGCTATGGGGGGAAGTCATTTCATGATTCAACAGCTTGGTTTGCAGGGGACGCCTCCCCGGTCCACAGACTGGACTCGTCCGGATTCGAGAAATACCAGTTTTGAGCTGACAGGTATGGACTAACCTGCCCCTTCTAATACTTTGGCTATGGTGCAATAAGGTTTCCTATCTGCAGGAAGGACAGGCCATGGGACGCACCAGTCTCCTGAGAATGGGGGCTATGAGCAAATTCCCGATTGAAAACTCAATATGGCTTTTGGATTTGATAATTTAATGTGCGATAGATGTATGATATCTCTACATATCAGCCCTCTTTGTCACCTGATGCCGTTTATAGTATGCACCATTCATTAAAGCTCCTGGCTCCTGAAAATTAATACTAATGCTTGTCCTTCAAAATATTGTTCTGCCTCATTTACTGCTGTTGTATTATAAATCAGGGTTGCTTACTTCATTTTTGCGGGCCTGTTAGTTTATACCGGGATAAATATCATAGATATATGTTTCCTAGATTAGCTAATCTGTTGTGGATTATATTTTCCTTCCATTTTCAAGCTGCACTCTTAAGATATATTCCTCATAATTCTGTCCAGCATAGATGATTGTCATATTTTGGTTCTTCATTTAATATGCCTATTTTGAAAACATCCATTATCTTTCTCTGCTCACCTTCTGGGCCGTTATGCTGATAAAGTACAAAAGCACGCATAAAAGTAAATCTAATGGAACTTTTCGATTTTTAGGGTACACTTTACATACTGCATAGTGTAACATGGTTTACTAAATTTTGTCGTCAGTTGCGTCACATACTTTTTAACTATATTCTGTATGCTCAGAAGTTTAGATGCGTAAAATGTTTTCATTAACTTTTTCAAATGTAGTTTCTTTGGGCAATTATTAAATTCGGTTGTCAATTTTGATGGAATTAAATAGAGAGGACTTACTAACAACGTTTGGAATAATTGGTCTCTTTTTTAGCTTGTTAACAAATGTTTGGTTTTCTTTTTCTGTTCATGGAAGAACTTGGTTATTGGTTAAAAGAGGTTAAAGATATTTCAGTGATTTTTAGTCCTGAGAAGATTTTTCAGTGATTTGTATGTTAGTAGGAGAGCATTTTTGATTTACAATAAAAGAAAAAACAAAAGGGTTGCTTTTTAAATTGCACTTCCAATTGCGTTTTCAATGGTTTTATTAAAGATACTATTTTCTATATCTTTGTAGAACTAATTTATTTTTATTTGAAATATTGAGGGGTTAAACACAAAAGAAAAAAAAAATAGAAGGGATTTGAAACACTTTTAAACTAGAAATAGATTTTATAGTTGACTTACAGTTTATTTAGATAAATTTCTTCAAAAGAAATTTTAAGAGAAAAATGAGTTTTTCTGTTCTTTAAAATTAACCTATACTCTAATTTAAGAAATATAAAAAAAAATATAGTTGAGATATATCTAGTTAGTTGTCCAATACCAACCAATACATGATATCGGAATTTTAATGTATTTCCTTTAATAGTGTCAAAAGGATATTACATAATATATGTTTAACAATTACAAGGTTATTTGGTATTGATCGGGTTTTTTTAACATCGTCATTTGGTAATGATTCACTAATCCCTTATTTATTTATTTATTTATTTTACATGTTTTTATTTGTTTAATAACGTCTTGTGTTTAACATGTCATCTTCTAACATAGTTTAGTAGTAATGTACGAAAAGTGCCTCAAAGTTCATGTGAACATTCTAAGAGCTAGATAAACTTGACTATAGCAACATAGATCGAATAAGTTACAAATGTATATCAGATTTAATTTACAGGTTTTTAACAGCATTTGTTTAAACGGTTTTTACTCTAATAGAGAGATAGATTTGAATACGTATAATATTCACTTAAGCTTAGTTATTCAATAAAGTATTCTCTTTAATTTTATTTTACACATCGATATGATTTTTTTTTTAAAACAAATTGATAGAAGAGTTGGTGGTATTTTCAACTATAATGATGACATTTGTACAATGAATACTGAAAAAGGATGTTGCCTGTGATTACCTTTTGAATTATTCAGTAAACTCTCCCCAGTTGAAAACTACCTCGGAATTCAACCTCTAGCACCTTTGCCGTGATTACCTTTTGAATTATTTTTCTTTCAGAGAGTGTTGACTAGTTTATTTTATTTTATTTTTCATTTACCTCGGAATTATTAGTTTATTTGACTAGTTTAATCAGTTAACATAGTTTATTTGACTAGTTTAATCATTTAACACAGTTTAATTTAATAGTTTTTACCTTATAAATATTTTAAAATTGTTTATTTTTATTAAATTTTAGTTTTTTTTATTTATATGGTAAAATTTATATAGGCTATCTGTTATTTTCTTTATTAATTAGAATATAAATTAATTTACATCATATTTCTAATTTAATAACTTAATCTTTTATAAATTAAAACCTTGTCAACTAATAATTAACTTAATAATTAGAAACTAACTTATCCATTATTAACTAGCTCATAACTTATTGACTATCCATTTCTTTATCATCTAATTTTACTTGCAAAACAATCCTAAATCATTTTTGTTGCAAAGTTTTTCTATAAAATTGCATTTTGCATTACATAAGTTTTACTTTCTTATTGGTTTTATTTGAATATGATATTTTTTATAAGATTTATATTTTTACAATATTTTATTTACGCTTTATTTTTTGTAGCTTAAAAGAACAATTCTTTATATTTACTAAAAAGTACTTTTTAATCTTAAAATGTAAATCTTAAATTTAAAATTTTCTCCGTGTGCTACGTGTAACATTCTTGATTTTTTTTATAAAGTGCATACATCAGACTTAAAACTCTGGTCACAGATGAAAATGATTTTATGGTGGATGTAGGACCCACATGTCAAGGGCCATTCCATTCCATTTGCTACATCACAACATCATAACTTTACAAAATTAGAAAAAGACCAATTTTGATGTTGCCCTTCTTTTCTTCCACAAAAAACAACACAACCCAACACATACTTTAGTGGAACAAGATATTTGTTCCATAAGCCGCTAGGATTTTCTATATTTAAAATTCAAAATTCATTATAAATAATTACAAACTAATGAGTGAGTGTTATCATTAATGCATTATGGGTAGATTAAAAACTCATCATGAGCAGACATGTTCAATATCAGATTTATACATATTTAAGAACGGTAAGTCCAATATATGTTGAGAAAACAACCACAAACAAAGAATTAAAGTATCAATCAGGTTTAGTCAATCCATCATATATGTGAATCACAGCAACAATCTAAAAAATTGAGAAAAATAATAATATCAATCTCTATAAATATCATATATTATTGATACTAATTCTTAAAAGTTTCTTATACCCATTGAATATTCTTATAAATATTACATATCATTGATTCCAATTCTTGAAAGTTTATTAGATTCATTGAATAACCTTTTACATATTTATTAGATAACCTTTTATAATTATATTTTTTTTACTGTTTGAGTTGGGTGTATTTTAGACCTAAAATAAAATAATAAGGTATAAAAAGGAATTCATTTATAATGTGAAATTAAATAAAGATAAGTTCATTAGATAAAAGTCAATTAATTCACCCAATTTAATGATTAATAAATTACAATCTACATAAACTCTCACTCTTGCTAATGATATTGGACTATAACCTTCTAGTTAAGATTTAATATCATATAATTAAAAATAACCAAATTATGTTTAAATTTAACACCAACGTCTCTACAAGAAAATTATATTTAAATTTAACGTCAAAATACTTTATAGAAAAATATATATAAATATAAGGTATGGAGTGTAGAGAAATTATCTTCTATTTAAATTAACTAATAACGATAAAAAACCATAACCAGTTCAAACATTGTTTCATCTAAATACTATATAAATTAACTAATAACGATAAAAAACCATAACCAGTTCAAACATTGTTTCATCTAAATACTATAGACCAATCATCAAAGAACCCAAAACTAACCATAATAAAGACCCCCTTCAAAATCCATTCAGAAAACAACAATTATTATAATCAGTGGTATGGTTTTGTTTGAATTATATAATCAATGATTTCATATTTGATTTTAGTTTCTAGTCAAAAACCAAACTCTCACATAATTGTTTATACTTTCAACTTTGAATGTAATTTTGAAGAAACAAAATATGGATGCTATAAGGGCAAACATGCACATTAAGAAATCTTTGGAATCCTTCATGTGTTACAGTAATAATTAATTCAGTGTCTGATTTATTATTATTATTATTACCTTCAAAGGTTAGTGTGGAAGGGAGTTCAGGTTCAGTTCATGTAAAGTTGGGTGGGTCCCATCTCTTTCGGCCTTCCACCAAGTGCCCTCTTCAAACCCAAGATTGGAATTTTTGGTGATTGGTAGCGTTATTTTATCAATTAGTATCATTGACCAAAACCCCAGCAAGTCCTGATTCATTCTTTATCTTTCCAATTTCTTGCTCCAGATTGTTAGGGTTTTGGGAAATTCAACCTTGCTTAGATCTGTTGTGATGTTTGTGCCAATTGTGATGTCAAGTTCAGATTTTTGTTATTGGGGGATGCTTTAGAAAAGGAGAATAGTAAGCTCTGATTATTTTGTCGTCATGGAAAGAGACCTGCTTCTTTTGTTTTTCTTGTTGTTGGTTATGGTGGTTTCAGCTTCTGCCATCGAAGTGGAATATTCACACTGCAATTGTGATGAAGAAGGGCTTTGGAGCATTCACAACGTCCTGGTTTGCCAGAAAGTGAGTGACTTTTTCATCGCCATTGCATATTTTTCCATTCCCCTTGAGCTTCTTTACTTTGTTAGTCGCTCCAATGTCCCCTTTAAATTGGTCTTCCTTCAATTCATTGCCTTCATAGTTCTCTGTGGATTGACCCATTTGCTCAACGCCTATACTTACTATGGCCCCCACTCCTTCCGCTTGTTTCTTTCCCTCACTGTTGCTAAGTTCCTCACTGCTCTTGTCTCCTGTGCCACTGCCATTTCCTTCCCTACCCTCATCCCTCTTCTGCTGAAAATCAAAGTGAGGGAGCTCTTCTTGAGGCAGAATGTGTTGGAATTGGGCCAGGAGGTTGGGATTATGAAGAAACAGGAGGAAGCTAGTTGGCATGTTAGG